>Ga0302326_10001169_pt1 | contig 68116 bp, 53 predicted proteins | sample Palsa_T0_3_FD_202264 | JGI IMG/M metagenome (GOLD analysis project Ga0302326, IMG submission 202264) | Peat permafrost microbial communities from Stordalen Mire near Abisko, Sweden - Palsa_T0_3 | ecosystem: Environmental > Terrestrial > Soil > Palsa > Peat permafrost | place: Sweden: Abisko... | reverse complement strand
TCACCGTAGTAATGATCATGGTGACGTTTCTGTTCACCTACGTGGTACCCAAATTCGCGGAGCTGTTCAACAGTCTGGACGCGAAACTACCCGCCATCACGCTCTTCATGCTGGCCGTGGGCCAGAACGCGCAGAAATATGCTCCGTTCGTCTTAGTCGGTCTGGTCGTGACCGGGCTTCTGTTTTGGCGCTGGAAAAATACCGACGGCGGCGCGGACCGCATTGACCGCGCCATCCTGAGTTTGCCGCTGCTGGGGGAAATCCGCTTGAAGCATCAGGTGTCGGCGTTCTCTCGCATGCTTTCAACGCTGCTGCAAGGCGGCCTGCCGCTGGTGCCTGCGCTCGAAACAGCCGGAGCCTCCATGACCAGCCGCCGCATCTTAAAGGGAGTGATGCGATCCAGCGTGCGCGTGCGCGAGGGACAAGGCCTGGCCAACAGCCTGGAAGAGCAAAACATCTTCCCTGGACTGGCGGTGGAAATGATTGAAGTCGGCGAGTCCACCGGAGCTTTGCCAGCCATGCTGAATTCCGTGGCCGAATTTTACGAAGAAGATGTTCAGACAGCCCTCAGCGCGTCGCTGGCGCTGATTGAGCCGTTGATTCTGATCATCATGGCAATTTTTGTGGGCGCAGTATTGATTTCCCTGTATTTGCCGATCTTTACCCTGGGGGTCCACTAAGCAGGCGGATGCATAAGCAGCGTTTAAGGCATTGCGTATAAGAAATGACCATGGCAGAAAAGAAATCCATCTTCGTAAACGGCGGCAACGGCGGCCAACTGGTCAGCACCGGGAACCCGATCACTGACCTTGAGCGCGCGCAGGACGTTGCACGCCGCTATCGCTGCGAATTCATCGACCTCACCGACTTCCAGCTGCATCACGAACTTTTCAAAAAGATTCCCGTCGAGCTGATGTTCCGCTACAACTTCGTTCCGCTCGAAGAGACTCCCGACGGCCGCCTGGCCGTCGCCATCGCCGATCCCAGCCAACTGATGATGATCGACGAGATCAGCTTGCTGCTCAAGCAACGCATCCTCACCAAGGTCTCCACGCTTAAGCAGATCTCGGACATCCTGAAGAAGACGGAGCAGTCGCAGCGGGTTCTGGAAGAAGCCAGCGAGAGTTTTACCATCATCCGCGAAGACGAAGCCACGGGCGCGGAAGAAACTCTCACCATCGACAAGCTGACGGCCACGGGCGACACCAGTCCCATTATTCGTCTTGTCGATACCACAATCTTCACCGCGCTGCAACGCCGCGCTTCCGACATTCACATTGAAACCCGCGACGACTCGGTGTGCATCAAGTTCCGTATCGACGGCGTGCTCACGCAGGCCATGCCGCCCATCGGCAAGGAACACCACTCCACGGTCATTTCGCGTATCAAGGTGATGAGCGAGCTCGATATTTCCGAGCGCCGCGTCCCGCAGGACGGCCGCTTCCGCGTGAAGTACAACGGCCGCGCCATCGACTTCCGCGTTTCGATCATGCCGTCGATCCACGGCGAAGATGCCGTGCTCCGCGTGCTCGATAAAGAATCGATGTCGGAGAAGTTTCGCACCCTGACTTTGAACGTGGTTGGTTTTGACGAAGACGACCTGCGCCGCTTCCGCCGCTACATCAAAGAACCTTACGGCATGGTGCTGGTCACCGGACCGACCGGAAGCGGCAAGACCACCACGCTCTACGCTGCCGTCAACGAGATCAAGACCGACGAAGACAAGATCATCACCATTGAAGATCCGGTCGAATATCAACTGCGTGGCATCACCCAGATTCCGGTCAACGAGAAAAAGGGACTGACCTTCGCCCGCGGCTTGCGTTCCATCCTGCGCCACGATCCAGACAAAATCATGGTCGGCGAAATCCGCGACGCCGAGACCGCGCAGATCGCCATTCAGTCGGCACTCACCGGCCACCTGGTGTTTACCACCGTTCACGCCAACAACGTGGTCGACGTGATTGGACGCTTTCTGAACATGGGGGTCGAGCCTTACAACTTTGTTTCCGCCTTGAACTGCATTCTGGCGCAGCGGCTGGTGCGTTTGATTTGCGAATCTTGCCGCACCCCGGTGCACTATTCCCCGGACGTTTTGGAAGCCAGCGGCCTCGACGCGGCGCAGTGGTCGAAGGTTCCGTTGTATGAAGGCCCGGGATGCATTGAGTGCGCAGGCACCGGCTTCCGCGGGCGAACCGCAATTCACGAGTTGCTCGATTTGAGCGACCGCATCCGCGAAATGATTCTGGGCAAGCGGCCCACTTCGGAGATTCGCCGCGCCGCCCGCGAAGAGGGGATGCGCTTTCTGCGCGAGTCGGCGCTGGATAAAGTCCGGCTCGGCATGACCACGCTGAAAGAGATCAACAAGGTCACCTTCATCGAGGCCATGCGCTGAGAAACTGCCGGAGAAGAGTTTCGACGGAGCGCAGAAATTTATTTAAGAGTTCCGGAATAAGAGTTCCGAAACAGCGTTGCAAGAGAGCAGAGAGTAACGAGCTCCGAACCAAATGCAGCATTGCCTGCGGAACTCTGTCCATTCGCGGCTATGCCCGTTCGGCGCTTGCATTTCTTCGCGGCAAAGTTTTTCATTTGAAGATAGGATGAGTTCAAGGGGCGTCGTCAGGAAATGAGTCTAGGTTCAGGCACATCCAAACCCAAGCTGGCCTGCGAAATCGCAGCGGACCGGGTCATCGCCGGGCGGCTCGCCGACAAAGGCGGCCATCTGGAAGCCTGTGCCACGCGCGAACTGGCCCCGGGCGCGGTCGTACCCGATCTGCTAGAGAACAACCTGCGCCAGCGGGACGCGGTGCGGGCCGGAATCGAGGCGGCTCTCAGCGGCGTGGCCGGGCGTTCGCGCGACGTCATCGCTGTGGTTCCCGACGCTGCGGTGCGCGTGGTGTTGGTGGAATTCGACACTCTTCCCTCGGACACGGAAGAAGCCATCGGCGTGGTCCGATTCCGCCTGAAGAAATCCTTGCCCTTCGATGTGGAGAAGGCCAAAGTTTCCTATCATGCGCAGAAGTTCGCCGATGGCGTGCGCGTGGTGGCAGCGGTCGCGCTGGCCAGCGTAATGGAAGATTACGAAGCCGCCTTCAACCAGGCCGGGTTCACACCGGGAGTGGTGCTGCCTTCCATGCTGGCCGCGCTCGGCGCAGCGCAAGGCGTGCGCCCCACGTTGATTGTGAAGGTGGACGCGCATACCACCAGTATTGCGATTTTGAGCGATGGCCAGTTGCAATTGTTCCGCACTCTGGAAAACATGCGCGGCATCACCATCACCGGCGAGCAGCTGGCCGAGGAGGTTTATCCCTCGGTAGTATTTTTCCAGGATACCTACCATCTGAACATTGAGCAGATCTACGTAGCGGGGGTGCCGGAATCCGGCAGCCTGGCGGTGGCTCTGCAGGCGCAAACCGGAGCCGAAGTTCAGGAACTGGTAGCCTCATCGCTGATGGGGGCAAGCGCCAGCGGATCGGTTCCGAGCTGGCGCATGGCCGGAGTAGTAGGGGCCTTGGTTTCGTAACCGCTATGCGTGTTGATATCAATCTCGCCAGCCAGCCTTACCAGGATGCCCGTGAATTCTGGCTGCGCTGGGGCACCGCTCTGGCGGCGGCCTGCATTCTCTCGCTGGCGCTGCTGGTGAGCACCGCCACCGGCTGGAGTAATGCGCGCCGCGACCGGACCACGATCGCCGACTTGCGGCAGAAAATTGCGCAGCGCGACCAGCTCCGCGCCCAGGCTGAGGAATTCCTCAACCGTCCCGAGAACCGCACCACGCGCGATGAGTCCCAGATCATTAATTCTCTGATCGAGCGTAAAGCATTTTCCTGGACGCGCTTGCTCGAAGACATGGAGAAAGTGATGCCGCCGGGCGTGCACCTGGTTTCGATTCAACCGAAACTGGATGACGAAAACCAGCTCGCGGTGAAGATGACCGTGGCCGGCACTTCGCGCGACCGCGCCATTGAACTGGCGCATCGCATGGAAGAATCGCGCCACTTCACGCAAACCTCGATTGAAAAAGAAGGGATCGCGCAAACCCAGAGCGGAGACTCGGTGCAGTTCGACATCGCGGCGATCTACGTTCCGGAAGTGTTTACCGAGGCCGCGCCGGCGGCTGCCAGTGCGGCTCCCAAGAAGACTGCGCCTCCGAAAACGCCGGCTGCGCCTGCCAAAGGGAGGAAGCCCTGATGGCGGACCTGCGGAAAACCCGCAAGAATATTCAGACGGCTCTGTTCATCATCCTGGGGGTGGACCTGCTGGCGGCCATCGCGTTTTTCTCTCCGCTGGTGGGGTCGGCGGAATCGCGCCTGCTCGAGATGCACACCCTGCAGGCGGAACTCACCACCAAGACGCGGCAAGTGGAACCGCTGAAGGATCTGCCGCACAAAGTGGTGCTGGCGCGGCAGCAGATTTCCGATTTCTATACAAAAAGATTTCCCGGCCAGAACTCGCAGATCGCTTCCGAACTGGGCAAAGTGGCGGGCGCGGACGGTATTGTGATCGAGCAGGTGCAATACAAGCCCAATGACCTGGGGCCCGGCGGCCTGCAACCGGTCGAGATTGAAGCCGACCTCTCGGGCAATTATCGGTCCCTGGCGCACTTCATCAACGCGCTGGAGCGCGACAACACTTTTTTTATCATCAGCAGCGTGGCCCTGGCCGGAGAGCAAACCGGACCGGTCAAACTGAAAATGAAACTTGAAACTTATTTGAAGGCGGGACCGCAGTGAAACTGGGAACCGAGAACCGGAAGACCATGGCGTGGGCGCTGGGCCTGGGCGCGGTGGCAATTCTCGCCGTCGTCTATGAAGTGGTGCCTCTGTTTATGGGTTCCAGCGTTACGCCGGTATCGGCCTCGCAGCCCGCTTTATCCACCGCGTCCCGGGTCACGGCTACGCCGCGCGGGAAAAATTCGAGCAAGAAGATTCACGCCGAGAATCTGGACCCAACGTTGCAGTTGAAACTGCTGGCTTTGAGCGAGCAGACCACCTATGAGGGGTCGGGCAGGAACATTTTTGTGTCGCAGGCCGAGCCGATTCCGATACCTCTGAAGAACGGCACTGCGGGCGGTGGTCCGGTAAGAGACGAAAACCATATTTCTACTCCGCCACCCGTTCCGCCGCCGCCGCCGATTCCGCTGAAGTTTTTCGGCTTCGCCAGCCGGCCGGGAGAGGCGAAAAAAATATTCCTCTCGAAGGATCAGGACGTTTTTATCGCGGGCGAGGGCGAAATTGTGGATCGCCGCTACAAGGTGGTGCATATCTCCGCGACATCAGTTGAGATTCAGGACTTGGTCGGCAGCGGTCCGCCGCAGACCATCCCGCTCACGCCGAGTTAGAACGTATCCGAGTCAGGACGTCCGAGTCAGAAAATGTTCACAATGAAAAATTCGCCGGTCACGAACTCGGGTATCACGGAGCGACGCCGGACCCGCCGCGGCCGCAATTCCGCCGAGCGTGGCTACGTTCTGCTCACGCTGCTTCTCATGGTGGCGATGATGATGATCGCCGCCGGCGCGGTCGTGCAGACCATTGCATTCGAGATCAAGCGCGATCGCGAAGAAGAAATGGTTCATCGCGGAGTGCAATATGCCCGCGCGATTCGCAGTTACTATAAAAAGTTCGGTCGTTACCCCACCAAGATTGAGGATCTGGAAAGCGCCAACAATCTGCGTTTTCTGCGCAAGCGTTACAAAGATCCCATCAGCGGCAAGGATTTCAAACTGCTCCACTACGGCGAAGCCAAGCTGACTCTCAGCAACCTGCTCGGCGGCGGAGGCATTCCGGGCGCCAACATCGGCGGAGCCAGCGGATTGAATGGCAGCGGCGGATTGAATGGCAGCAGCGGGTTCGGCGGCGCAGGCGGACTAGGCGGCGGAGGTGGATTAAACGGATCGTCAGGCTTCGGGTCTTCTTCCGGATTTGGCGGAGGCACGAACGGCGGCTTTGGGTCGAGCAACTCGCAGGGCAATCAAGGGGCAAATCAACAGGGCTCGAATCAGCAAGGCTCGAATCAGGGCGTGGGCGCGGATCCGTCCGATCCTTCCGTGGCAAACGGGAGCATCTCCGACCAGAGCACGAGCGGACTCTCCGCCTCCGGAGACAAGCTTTCCTCTCAAGTCTTCGGCGGCGGCCCCATCGTGGGCGTGGTGAGCATCAGCAAGAAGGACTCGATCCGCGAGTACGACCACAAGAAAAAATACGACCAGTGGCAGTTCGTCTACGATCCGGCACTCGATCGCGGCGGCCTGATCAAAGGCCCCAACCAGACCCTGCCGATGTTTACCCAGAAACCGCTCCAGCCCGGTCAAAACGGGCAGTCGGGAAGCAACAGTCCGTTCGGTTCGACCACAGGAATGGGCGGCAGTTCGAGTTTCGGCGGGTCGAACAACTCCAGCTTTGGCGGCTCCAACAACTCGAGTTTCGGCGGATCGAATCAGGGAACCCAAACGCCCCCGCCATCGTCACCGCCTCAGCAGCAGTAACCGCGAAACAGAATGCAGAAGTCAGAAGTGAGAATGAAGAAGTAAAACCCCGGGCGGGAGTAACCTTCGTCCTGTGTGAAATCTCGCTTTTCTAACTTTCACGCACCCTGCACAGTCAAAGAAAAACGGCCTCATCCATCTCCGGTTAAACCGGTCAAGGATGAAGCCGCTCAAATCTCTTGTCGCCAGCTGCAGTGCCGGATGAAGATCAATCCCGCTCGGACTTCTTCATTCTGACCTCTGACTTCTGACTTTAACTTACACCTGGAACGAAGATCCGCAGCCGCAGGTGCTCTTCACGTTCGGATTCTCGAACTTGAAGCCTGCGCCTTCCAGCGTCTCGACGTAGTCGACGATGCAGCCGTTCAAATACATCACCGAGGTCGCATCGACAAACACCTTCAGCCCTTCCATTTCGAAGGTCTTGTCCATCATTCCGGCGGCATTTTCAAACTGCATGGAATACGAGAATCCGGAGCATCCGCCGCCCACCACTCCAATGCGCAGGCCAGCGGGAACCGGGGTTTGCTGAGACATGATGCCCTTCACCTTGGAAACCGCGTTTGCAGTCAGGGTAACCGGTGGCGCCTTTGGGGTTACTTCCGGGACCGCGGTTGCTGCTTGCGGGACAGTCGTGGTTGCCATTTCGTCTCTCCTAGGCTCTAAAGCCTTTTGTATTATAACAATCCCTGTACCCCAACGGGAAGCATAAACATGCTGGTCCGGTCGAATACGGGTTGCGTAATCAATTACTTAGATGACCAGGATCGGAGAAGGACGCTTTTAGGACCGGTCATAGGAATTTTTCCGATGTACCCCGCCATATTTTTCGATAGGAGGCTTGATTTCGGGGCTATAATGTCCGCGTTAGGGCTTCCCAGAGCCCGATGCGGATCTAGCTCAACCGCACCCCTGAGAAGCCGCTTGAGTAGTTTGGACTCTGCCGAGGTGGTTTATGACAACCCTGACACTGGTAACGATTGTCTTTGGCGTTTTCGCCATTGGTCTGATCCTCCTGCTGATCTACCGCAGCACGCTCACCATGCACGAGGATGACCAGCTGTTTCTGGACGACCACAATTCGCATATGCAAGAGGAGCAGACGGAACTGCTGGTCAAGGTCAACCGCCTGACCATCCCGCTGCGCGTGTTCGCGGCCGGTTCCGGAGTATTCCTGCTCCTACTCACAGGAATGTACATTTACCAGAAACTGAACGAAGTGCAGTAGAGTCGAGGCTCGCAGGAGTTCGCAGCGAGAGTTCGCAGCGAATGAACCGCGCCGGCTCCCGAAGCCCTCGCGGTTCGAGCCGGCTATTTTGCGGGCGTGATCCTTTGCGGCTGGCGGTATGCCAAGACATGCAGCCGGCCGTTTCTATTGCAATTCGTTTCTATTGCAGTTCGTGAATTGCTTACAGCTTCAGGTCCGTTCTCCGAATGTCTCCCGTTCGTTCCTCCTTGCGAATAAGGCCTGCGAGAAATATCCTACGGAGAGGCGCGCGAAATATCTCGCGACTCCGGCTGGCGACAGCTTTGATTCTACGAACTGCGAAAGTGGCGGAATTGGCAGACGCACCAGACTTAGGATCTGGCGGGTAAAACCGTGGGGGTTCGAGTCCCCCCTTTCGCACCAGTAACTTAGGGCCGATCAAGAAGCGGCCCTTTTCGTACTGTGCCCAATTTTGTGCCCACCTAGGTTTTTGCTGTACCTACTTTCCCGACGCTGGAAGTGCCGCCGTCGCTGGCTGCCGGAATGCCCGCTCAATCGAGTCTGCTTGCGGGTTAAAGCACAGCGAGAAGCTGATCTACTCGACAAGAACTCGTCCCACCGTCCACCACAGAATCAGGGGAAAAGACCACGCGAGGACTTCAACCAAGCCGCTGTGGGGATCGTCGAAGAGGCTGCTGAAAAGCATTAAGCCCTAGCCAATTGGCCCCACAGGCCGGACCCTCCTGCGAGGTTTGTGGGTTAGCTGCGCTCACGCCGCTCGATCTCCGGTCAATGAGCGTTATGGATATTTCACCAACCGTGAGTCGTGGGCGGGTCTGCCATTCGTGTAAACTCGACGTGCAATCCTCCATTCAATCGTTTTAATATGAGCGACAACATCATGAATACTCGTTGCACCCAACGTGTCTCGTCTCGTATTTGGCTGTGTGTCGCAGTTGCGGCGCTCGGGCTGATGGCGGTGTCCATGCAGTTTGCTTTGCGCGCCCATGCACAAACAGCTCCGGCACAAACGGTTCACCCACGACATGCTCGACAGGTGCTCCCGGCGGATTCGGTTGCCCAGGTGGGCACGCTTGATTCCGTCGCCACGGTCCATGTTGACGTGACGCCGGAGCACGTTCTGAATACGATCGATCCCGACACGGCGACCGGCGCGTGGATGGATGATTTGAGTAAGGCGCAGGTGGACAATTTGAGCAAGCCCGAGACGATTCAGGGGGTCAAAAACCTGGGCTGGGGTTCCATCACCATGCGCAACAATAGCGAGTTACGCCTTGCGGCATGGCACTGGAACGAAGACGGCACATGGAGCGATCCAGCGACAAAGAGCGGCTACTACGTCGGCAGCGCCGATTTAGGCGAACCGATCCACTACGGCTACTCGTATTCGTTGCCTCATCGCGACTTTATGACCAGTGGCGATTCACCTTTGGTGGCTGGTTTTCAAAGTTACTGGAAGAGCAATCCTTACCTAACCAGCCATTTCACGGGCGAGAGCGATGCGCTGCACCCGCAATGGGTGGTGATCGATATGGGCACCGCCCGCGCCGTCAACGCGATCCACATCCAATGGGTAAATCCGTATGCCGTGGTCTACGTTGTGCAGTACTGGGTCGGCGACAACAATGCGATGGACTGGGACATGGGCCCGAACGGCATGTGGAAGGCTTTCTCATCGGGCGCGGTGCTAAGCGGCAGCGGCGGAGATGTCCATCTGAAGCTTTCGGATGCGCCCGTCACGACGCGCTTCGTTCGCGTTTTGATGTCGAAATCCTCCGGAACCTGCGATAGTCACGGGGCACAGGATATTCGAAACTGCGTCGGCTATGCTCTTCAGACGCTGTCGGCCGGTACGATCGATGCCGAGGGGAAATACGCGGTGGTTTATCCGGCTAACGGCGTAGAGCCCGGACCTGGGCCGCCGCCGCAAGTGGAGGGCGCTGGAGATCAGGAAGTAATTGCCGGTTCGGAGGCAGACTTGGCCGGATCGTTTTTCGCTTCTTCCATCGATCCCTGGCACCAGGCCGACAACCTGATCACCGGAGGCGGCGATCAATACAACGGCATGGACAATTTCTTTACCAGTGGATTGACCATGGACCATCCCGCGCTGGTTGCATGTGCGGCGATTTATGACACTCCCGAAGACTGCGCCAATGAGGTTTCGTACATTCACAAGCGTGGTTATCCAGTCGTGGGAATTGAAGTCGGGGAGGAGTGCGACGGCAAGCACATGACGCCGGAAGATTATGGCGCCATCTACATTCAAGTGGCGGATGCGGTCCACAAGCTAACGCCCGGCGCCAGGTTGGGCGGTCCGATTTTCGAAGGCGTCAATAAAGACATCACCCTCTGGCCCGACAACCAGGGACGCACTTCCTGGTTGGAGCGATTCGTCGATTACCTGAAGGCCCACGGACACCTCAAAGATCTTTCATTCATGTCGTTCGAACACTACCCGTTCATGGTCAATGGATTCACTCCGCCGAACGACTGGGCGACCCTCTACATGGAGCCCGGAATTATGAAGCACGTCCTGCACATGTGGCGTCAGGACGGCGTCCCCGCGGACGTGCCGCTGATTATTTCCGAGAGTGGAATCGTAGCGGGGCGAAGCGGACCGGGCTACCTGGGCGTGACTGGCCGCTCCATCTGGGAGTGCGATGCGTTTGGCACATTCTTTGAACAAGGCGGCACAGCGTTCTATCGTCCGGCAATCAATAATGGCGCCGCTGGTCACGGAAGCCTCAGCCCCGAGGGTGGCGCTGATGGCGGCGGTGCGTATGGCACGCCTGCATACACTCCCTATTCTTCCGCACATATCATTAATTTCGAATGGTTGCAGCACGAGGCGGGAGCGAACAAGATTTTCCCGGCATCGGCCGACCTTAAGGACGCTGCTGATCGGAGCGTGGTTACTTCATACGCTGTCAAACGTCCCGACGGGAACTGGTCGTTAATGCTAATTAACCACGATTTGAACGCGTCTCATCAGGTTCATCTCGTCATCGACGATGCCAAGCACATGAGCCACCCTTTCGTTGGATCTGTAGCTCTGGTGCAATATTGCAATACTCCTGCTGAGGATAAGAACATCACGATCGCCGCCACACCCGACGGCATGTACACACTGCCGGCCGGGTCGATCACGGTGGTTCGTGGGAAGCTGCGGTAGTTCAGCCGACTTATGGTTCCCGAGTCGAGCTGACGCCTCGTCGAGACGATGAGTACAATGGCGATATTACGTCAACAATCACTGAGGCATGCTACTACGGCTCTTGCGGTCGAGGCAGTTTTGCACCGCACTCTTCAGCACATCCTTGGTGATCTCTTTAGGGATAACATAGAGGGGATCGTCGGCGCTTTTTACAATCTCCTGATCGGACTTCCTAAACGCCTCGGTCACCGGTCCAGGAGGGTTCGGCAAAGCTTCTCGCCGTCGCTGTTCCATCCTGTAGTAGATATCCAAAGCAATATCAGCAGGCACCTGCTCTTTTAGCCTCAAGTCCTGAGGGCCGAAATAAACGAAGGCGTCAAACAAGTCTTCCATCGGTTTCTGCATGCTCTGAGGCAACTCCACTTCGTGTACGTCGCAGTCCTTGCCGATAGACACCTGCTTAGGGTAAAAGTGCCACAAGTCCAAGGCGCCCAGCCATGAACCCTTGGCCCGCGCAAGCGATGGGAACGACCAAGTTGCGAATCGACTGCTGGACAGAGTGGGCAGGTCCCTCTCGAAGGAGCCAAAGTCGGATATGACAAAGGTGAGGTTTGGATAGTCTCTTTCGTAGATCGACACTGCACTCGGCCATGCACTTTTTTCCTGGCCGTGAATGAGATGAAGCTCGCCGAACAGCATGAGCGCCTTACGGTGCTTCGACAACACCTCCTTTTCCATCACGGAGGCGATACTGATCTCACGGTCGAATTTCAAGTGGTCCTTGTAGTCCTTGATCTGGTCCCAATCAATGGGAGGGTCGGCCGCCAGCACTCGGAGGCGCTTTCCTGGCGGGAGCTTTTGATTGATCGCACGCATGAGAGGAAAAAATTGCTCAAAGAACCCCGACCAGGAGCACATTATTTGCGTCGTGTTGCGCCACACCTTTTGGACTTCGGTGAACGGGACATCTTCCCCGGCTATGTAGCGGTCCAGGATGGGCTGATAGAGCGAATTACCGCACTCGACAGCAATGTCGTTCACCTTTTCGAGAAAAGCTGGGTTGCGAATCAGAGAAAGAATGAAATCATCCTGATCTTTGTCCCCATGGGCTTCCCCCATGCCGACGACCTGGTACTTGTCGAACGCTTCAAGAATGGCAGGGACCGCAGGCTCTGGAGTTGGTTCCGATCCCGTTGGCTTCGCCTGCTGCTGCGTCTGGGCCCGGCCTATTGCCAGGAGCGCCGTCACTAAGAACAGCAACACGGCGCAGCATCGATGAATCAGTCGGGACAAGTCAGGGCTTTCCGCCTGCGCCTCGGAGGGTAGGTCGCCAGCTATGAGATTTTCTATTTCGAGTGCTGCTGTCTCAGTACGAGCGAGAACACATTTATTGCACAAATAAAGACTCCAAGCGTGCGACGGGTGGATGGTTTACGTAACCAGGCGATTACACGTTTTGACCCCATGAGTCGGGGGGGAGGGCCCGGTCGATGAGCGCTATCGCGATCTTACGCCGAGATCACTGCGGGGTTTTGAGTGAATTCGGGATGTTGTCGCTTTTCTTTGCATTGATCCCGGCGTGTTGTGCTTTCGAAGCGCAATACTCAGCTAGACTTTCATTTCTCATCGCCTCGATCCTGTCATATTGAGCTTTCAAAGCATCTTTCTTCGCCTCGATCTGATCATATTGAGCCTTCAAAGCGGAGTCGTTCGCTAGCGTTTCGCTCCTCTTCGCCTCGATCTGATCGTACTGAGCTTTCAGAGCGGAATAACGAGCTAGCGTTTCGTTTTTCTTCGCCTCGATCCTGTCATACTGAGCTTTCAAGGCAGAGTACTGAGCTAACACTTGGCCGTTCCGAGTCTTCATTGCGGAATACTCCACGTAATACATTGCGCATGAGAGTACAAGAACGACCACAGTGCGGATTTTCCGTCCAGTTCCGTGTTGGCGCTCTTGCCATCTTTTGAAGTCGTCGTAATCCTCACTCTGGAGCTGAGAAGATGCCACTTGCGAGTAGTTCTGTTCCATAGTCAAGAGCGTATTAGGGCCACGAGTGCGAGGCCAGATTACCTTCGGCACTATGAGCGAGAACCGTCAGATGGCGAAATCAGCGATTTCACTCTTTGAGAATCGGCGGTCCCTCGGCTGGGTCAATGAGTGATATCGAGATTTATCGACAGTTGAGAGGAGTCCCTAGCGGTTGACGGTCGCGGATAACCTCCTGTTTGCCGACTAGCCATTCAGAATCGGCGTGCACCCTCAGAACTCCAACCGCGACTGAAAGGCGATCATGCATGGACTGCTATCGCCACCTAATCCGACTCCGAGCAAGCCGGTCGGCGGAGAAGTTGTGGACGCGAGCGCTCCAAATCCACCCTGCGTGGAAAGATTTCCTGGAGTGCCGGCCTGCACCATGCTGGGGAGCGCAAAATTCGGATGGTTGAAGACGTTAAAGAACTGGCTCTCAAATCGCAGCTTCACATGCTCCGTCAACGGGAACCATTTTGTCAGGTAGAAGTCGCTCCAGAGGAAATCGGGACCGCGCAGGGCATTGCGGCCGAAGCTCTTTTCGACGGCCTCAGCGTATTGACGGCCAGTGTACAGCTCACGACATTTTGCATAAATGTCGTGATGCAAGGTCTTTATCCCAGCGACGTCTTCTGCCTCCGGGAGCGCAAGCGTCAGCCGCTCAACAAAACCCTCCAGCTTCTCAATCCCCCAACGTAGTGCTCCTTATCTTACAAAAGTCGAAGGTGGATTTTGGAGACCCGCGCTCCTGAATTTCGCTGGCAACTTCAAACTCAAGCGCAATTTCTCTCCCTTCATAGGCACCCTTGACTTGGGTTATCGTTTCAATACGCCAGCTCGTGAAGAGATGGAGCCAATCGCGGTATCCTGCGCTTCGCTCCGCGACCTCTGCCTTCGCGGCGATGTCTTCACCCTCTCGAATGCGCGCGACGAGCAATCTTATGAACCTGTTCACGTGGCACCTTAATTGGGCTGCCATGGCGAAGCTTTTCACCATCTCCCAATTTTTAATTGGCGCCAATTCCGGATCGATGAAACTAACGCTGAAACGTACCGCTGACAACCGTGCCCGCGTCCGTCTCAACGGCTAGCATTTCCTTCCCGCCGTCCACAATCACGACGCTGAAGCGCATTTCGGAGAGCCCCGTCGGCGTTATGATAACCCTCCCCCTGCAGTCCGGGGCGACTGTGTAAGAACCGGTGACGGGCACCTCTGCTAGAAACGTGCCATCCTCGCTAGCTGCTATGGATCCGCTTACCACTCCTTCTCCAGAAGGGTTGACCGTTAACTTCAACTCACCGATGAAAGCCACCGCCGTGGCGGGCGTCCCTGCGAGGAACACGCCGGTTGTTTCAAACCCAAAACTACCCTTAACTCCGGCATTGGTGCAGGTCGAGGAGCCCTGCTTCACGGCGAATCCCTCCGCAAAAACGTGGAGGGCCAAAAATCCTCCCGACGTAACCACAATGGTGAAGGGGCTGGCTCCCGTGGGGGTGCCCGTGCCGGTACAGTTCGAGGCGACTGCATAAGTTCCGGTGAGAGACTCGGTGGCAATCACGCCGCCATGAGATGCTGTAGTTTCTACGTTAAACGTGGCTGTGGTTGAGTCAAACGTGATCTGGCTCACGGCGGCGGTGGCAGGAGCGCCGTTGCTATCTGTGCTGTCGTGCAGAAACCCGTAAGTGCCATTCAGCGAGGCGTTAGAACAAGGCGCCGCCCAGGCAGCGGAACTGAGCGCCAAGCTGGCAAGAACAATCACTGATGCCGTGCAAAACACTTTGGAAATCATAGTTTCCCTCCTCCCGTTGGACTTGCAGTAGCGCACTATACACCCGTCCCCGTGGTCGCCTACTATGAAAGAATTTTCACCTGAGCGCTCTGCAGACGGTGCCCAGAGGCTCAGGGACGATCAGAACTGCGCGTAAGGCAAGTCAATGAAGGTCTGGAAGAGGGCTGCTTCTCGCAGGGTCAGTTCGTAAAACATCGCGATTGCACTCATCGACCAGCGGTCGAAACGTGTAATGGCCTGCTTTCGCCAACCATCAAGCGTTCGGTTGTGAAGGCCCTTTGATTACAGGTAATTAAGAACCAAGTTGACTGTCGATTATGTTTGGAGGAAACTTTCCCGGCCCGTCAAAGGAGACGCTATGAAAACAACTTCGGGCCCCGGCCTTGGAACGTATTTGTCAAGGGAAAGCGCTATCTCGGATTGAGCCTCCAGCTCAATGGAGAAACCTACTATGGATGGGTGCGGTTGAGACTTCTGAAAGGTGGTGCGGAAAAGGCGCACCTGGCCGGCTACGCTTACGAAAGCACCCCCGGTATGCCAATCAACGCTGGCCAAACAAAATAAGCACGCGGCAGAACTGGTCAATAGTGAGCATTCCAGAAGGCATTGCTGCTGGATCATAGGTAATGACGATGAGGGTCATGTTCCTCACTTGACCGCCTCCAATTCCCGTACTTCCTGCGGTGCAGCAATTTGACAACGTTTCTAAACTCGATCCGGGAGAAAAACGCGGTAGTTCTCGGGGGGAACTGGAGGAATCTGATGAGCTATGCGGAAGCGAAAAACCACTTTGAGACGGGGAGACTCAATACCGTTGATAAGGGCGTGATCGAGACGATAGACGAACGCAAACATTCATGCGAGGAAATCACCGTAACTACTCCCCTTAATCATAAGGTTAAGGTTCGCATGAAGAACCTCGGGGACGATGTATGGGACACAACGCTTGTTTACGTGCGGCAGCCCCATCGGGTTGGAAAATTTAAGGGGTGGGACCACGTAATACAAGCAGCAACCAAGAAAGCGATAGAAATCGCCGATGCGCCGCCCTCTCCCGGTCCGGTCATTTGCGTGGGCGATGACCCCGAATGCAAGAACCCTAAAATAAACAACTAACTTTTACCTACGACGACGTGCTCCTTTGTGAAACTCTGCCAGTCTATGCCATCGCGGCTTGGGTGGCCCTCAGCTTACCGGTGTGGTGGCGGCGCAGGGCATAGCCGATTCCGGGCAGACTGGCCTCGGAGCATGCGTCCGTTGCGAAGAATCTCTATAGCACTCATGTTCCGATCAGTTTCGAACACTTCAGATGTGAGCTGAGTCGAAAGAGTCGAAATTTGAGCTCTATCGCCTGATAGCGTCAGTTGACCGGGGTCCACCGCTCACGGAAATCCCGCAAAGAGGGCACAATCTTGCCGTGAACGCGAAGGCAAAGCATCTCGAATGGCAGTCGAGCACGTCCGTCCGGATGTCGAATTCCGAAAAATTGAATTAGGGGCATACGGAAATCCCGCACCCCAACCTATCTACAGAAGAAGCTCGACATCACCCTCGATCCATTTTGGATCTTCATACTTTCAAATTATTATTTAGTATGTTTGGGTTGTAATGCGTCGATGAATGTGTTTCCGTCGCAAACTGCGGTTGTTCGGAATGACAATCGAACTGCGCCATCATCGTTTCTTGTGACCGAGTCGCGTGGGAATTTCTGAGAAATGGAGAGGCAGATGAAGCTTCTGCGCTGTCTTGCTGGGATGTGCTTCCTGCTCGGAACTTGTTATGCCCAGTTGCCGGAATACTATCAAGCTATCAACCGCGTTACGTGGCTCTCGCATAACATCGACGGGATATTGCCGGCGTGGACTGCACTCGGAATGACCGATATCCATAAGTCCGCGAAGATCAAGGCCGTGGGAACCGATCATGGCAAGCCCACGACCATCGATACATGGCAGGCTACCGGACGTCTGGGCAACCTAACCGTCAATTTCCTTCAGCCAGACGAAGGCCAGTCGGACTCTTACAATGATTTTCTGAAGAAACATAAGGACGGCATTTTTTCCGTTGTCCATGAGGTTCCGTCCAAGGAGGCGATGGACAAGGAGATTCAGCGCATGGCCCGCCTCGGAGTGAGTGTGCTGCAGCAGGTCACATTTGAAATCGACGGCGCGCCGGTCACCTACACCTACTTCGACACGGAGCCACAGGGCAAATACGTTCTTGGCCTGGTTTACTGGCCGGGCGGAGCCCCCAAGCCTCTGCAGCAGAAAACCGTCTCCCACCTTGCTGTTGCGGTTCGCGATGCGGCGGCGGTCTCCAGCTTCTGGCAGAAACTTGGCTTGCCTGGGTTTGAGTTGGAGCATGCTACGCCCCGCGACGATTCGCGCTACCGCGGCCAGCCCCTCTTACTGTCGTTTGAGGTGGGATTTCAACGGATTGGCGTCATCAGTTATGAGTGGATTCAGCCACCATCCACTCCAGCGAATGTTTATGAAGATTTCTTGAATCGCCATGGGGAAGGCATCCAGCACATTGGCCTGCCGGTGGACGACCTCTCCAAAGCTACTGCCACATATGAAAAACTCGGCTTCGCGGTCTGGCAGGCCGGTGCATGGGGGGATATCGGAAAGCCCAGGTCCGGACAGTACCACTATATGGACACGGACAAAATCGGAGGCGTAAGTGCTGAGCTGATCCGGGCGTATTAGGAGGCAGTGCCCGGAACCGGGATTCTGAGCGTGATGGCCTGTTTTCGACAGTTGACTTCCGGTTTGCCCGTCATCCGTTAAGAACCGCGTATAACTTTGACTCCGCTTGCAATTCCTGCAGATTTCCTAAAGTCTGTCGAATGGACCCATTCTCGCCCGTCATACGGATAGGCGCCGAAAAACCGATGAGACTCGCGTCAAGAAGAGAAAAGGAGAAAACGGATGCAGTTTGCCTTGATGATCTACCACACACCGGAAGAGTTCGACATGCGGAAGAATGACTATAGCGATCCTCATCTCGGCGCTTGGCGGGCTTACTACAAGGCGCTCGTGGAGGCCGGAGTCTACGTCGCCGGCGATGCACTTGAGGTGCCCGAGACAGGAACAACGGTGCGTCTTAGGGAAGGAAAGCGCCGCGTGCAGGATGGACCCTATGCTGATACGAAGGAACAGCTGGCAGGGTTCATCATTCTGGAGCTCCCTTCCGTTGACGCCGCACTTGAATGGGCTGCGCGATGCCCGGGGGCATCCATCGGGGCAGTGGAAGTGCGCCCGCTGGCGCCCGAAGCGAAGCGGCGGGGGTTCACAGGGTGAATGGAATCCATGAGGAGGACACTCAACGGGCGGTCGAGCGCGTAGCCCGCGAGTCCTACGGCCGGTTGGTGGCCTATCTTTCCGCGAATACACACGATGTAGCCGCCGCGGAGGACGCGCTGAGCGAGGCCTTGCTCAAGGCGCTGAGGGTGTGGCCGCAGGAAGGACCTCCGCAGAATCCAGAGGCTTGGCTGCTAACGGTGGCCCGGCATTCGATCATCGATCTCATTCGGCACCAACACGTGGTCTCGGAGAGCGAGCCGACGCTCCTTTCGCTTACGAAGGAGTCCACGGAGATGAATCTGTCCACTGAGTTCCCGGATGAGCGGCTCAAATTGCTCTTCGTGTGTGCCCATCCGGCGATCGATCCGGCCATGCACACGCCGCTGATGCTCCAGACCGTGCTCGGGCTGGATGCGGCACGCATTGCCGGCGCATTCCTCATCTCACCGAAGACCATGGGACAACGGCTGGTCCGCGCCAAGATCAAGATCCGTGACGGCGGCATTCGGTTTGAGATTCCTGACCAGAGGGAGCTGTCCACCCGACTTGAGGCGGTGCTGGAAGCGATTTACGCCGCGTTCGGAATCGGCTGGGACGACATGGCAGGTATCGACCAGCGTGGCCGCGATCTCGCGGAAGAAGCAATCTGGCTTGCGCGTGTGCTTCTGCAACTCATCCCCAACGAGCCCGAGGTGCGGGGTTTGCTTGCGCTCATGCTGTATTGCGAATCCAGACGGGCAGCCCGACGGGGACCTGATCGCGACTACATCCCGCTTTCCGAACAGGATACGCAGCAGTGGTCGAAGCCACTGATCGCCGAGGCGGAGCAGCATCTTGCGGTGGCTTTCCAGTGCGGACGACCAGGCCGATTTCAGCTCGAAGCAGCCATCCAGTCAGTTCACACCGAGCGCAGGCAAAGCGGCCGGACCGACTGGACGGCCATCGTCGCCTTCTACCAGCAGCTCATCCGAATCTCGCCCACGCTCGGGCGGCTGACCGGGTACGCCGCCGCCGTGTCGGAAACGAGCGGACCCGAAGCCGGAGTCGCTGTGCTCGACGGACTGGAGTCGGAGTCTGTTTCGTCCTATCAGCCATACTGGGCGGTTCGCGCTCACCTGTTGCAACGGCTGGGTAAGACCTCAGAAGCGCTGGAAGCCTACGACCGGGCGATTGGTCTGGCGGAAGACCCTGCCGTAAAAAGATTCCTGCTTAGAAAACGGGGCTGAATTTTTCTGCCTCCGCCCTGTAGAAATCCCTTGATCTGACCCGTCACCAATATAGAGGTGGCTTAGCGGTCACGCTTCGCCACCCGATTGAGAGGTGATGCGATGTGCCCATTCTGCTTGTCGACTATCGGTCTAGTCGTAGCCGGTGCAGTCTCTACCGGCGGGCTGACGGCGTTGGCTGTGAAGCTGTCTCGGAAGGAGAAGAACGGAAGTGAACGCAATCTCAACTCGGAGGGAAAGGAGCGGTTCCAATGAAAGAACCAGTCAAGATGCCGACCGGAACAGTCGCTAATCAAGAAATCGTGTCGGGGCAGGAATGGGAGGCTAAGCGCCAGGTTCTCCTCGCGAAGGAGAAGGGGTTGACGCGCTCCCGTGATGCGCTTGCCGCCGAGCGTCGACGGATGCCGTGGATGCTGGTGGAGAGGAAGTACGACTTCGACGGGCCCAGGGGTAAGGTCAGCCTGCTTGACCTGTTCGAAGGCCGCAGGCAGTTGATCGTGTATCGTGCCTTCTTTGAGCCCGGAGTCTTCGGCTGGCCTGAGCACGCTTGCCGCGGGTGTTCCATGGGCGCCGATCAGGTTTCGAACCTGATCCATCTGAACGTTCGCGACACCACCCTAGCCTACGCCTCTCGCGCTCCGCAGGCGGACATCGGGCGGTTGAAGGCGCGGATGGGCTGGGAGCAGATCCCTTGGTACACCATCACCGACAGCTTCGACAAAGACTTCGGCGTCGATGAATGGCACGGCCACAACGCCTTCATCCGCAACGGCGACAAGGTGTTCCGCACATACTTCATCAACAACCGCGGCGACGAGGCCATGGGCACTATCTGGAGTTACCTCGATATCACGGCGCTCGGCCGTCAGGAGAACTGGGAGGACTCGCCAGAGGGCTACCCGCAGACTCCGCCGTACAAGTGGTGGAACTGGCACGACAACTACGATGCCGAGGCCTCGCCTAACCGGAAGTGGGTCGAGGTGTCCGACGCTGGAGAGGCCGCTTTTCGAAAGCGCACCCCTACCGAATAAAGCCCAGGCAGCAGACGCATCAACGAATGTTGGGTCTTAGCTTTTGTTTTTCATGTTTCGAAATTGCACTGATTTAGAACCGCCCAGCTGCGGTTCAAGAGGAGAATGGTCATGAACATTACGAACAAGACAGTTTTGATCACGGGCGCTAACCGTGGCATCGGCAAAGCGCTTGTCGATGAAGCGCTCCGACGTGGAGCGAAGAGGGTCTATGCGGGAATGCGCAGCCCCGTCCAACACTCCGACAAACGTGTGACGCCACTGATGTTGGACGTAACGAACGCTTCACAGATCCAACGGGCAGTGGGAGCGGTCGACACCCTCGACGTACTCATCAACAATGCCGGGATCGCCATCTACGACGACTTGAGCGATCTCAAGGTGCTTGAACAGACCTTCGCGGTCAATTTCCTCGGTTTGCTCAAAGTAACCAACGCGTTTTTGCCGCTTTTGAAACGCTCCAAAGGAGCCATCCTCAATAACCTGTCCCTGGCGGGGCTCGCTCCCTTGCCGGTCATCCCGTCCTACTCAACCTCGAAGGCAGCCGCGCTTAACCTGACGCAATCGTTCAGAGTGCTCCTGGCTAGCCAGGGCGTGACCGTCCATGCCGTCGTCTTGGGGCCTGTCGACACTGACATGAACCGCGGCTTCAACATACCGAAGGTCTCGACCGAGTTCGCGGCCACGGGCATCCTCGACGGGTTGGAAAAAGGAGAAGAGGAGATCTTCCCCGATCCTGCGTCCCAATCCATCGCCGAAGCTTGGCGCTCCGGTGTGAGCAAAGCCCTCGAACGCCAGTTCGCAGCTTTCATGTCGCAGAGCACGACGGCGTAAGTGGCGTATTGACGTATTAAGGTCAAACAGGCGGGCAACAGGAGCAATTCACGTACGTTACGTCCGATTTGTCGGCAACTCGGACGTTACCCAGAACCCCCTATTCGGTGGCGGTGGCCCGAGATGGCTGGACGATGAATTCAAGGACGTGATCGATGCAGTCTTCTTCGTCGATTCTGAAGAAGAATTTGCAAGAATCCTTCAGACATTTGCGCAGGAAATCGCCGGCAGCTTCTTCGGGGATAAGCTGAGGGTCACTGCGGAGCTGGAGAGTACTCCGCGAGCGAAGAAGCAGCCCCCGATTTCGGACGAGGCTACCAAGGCAGCACGCATCGCGCAGCAAGTAGTCTGACAAGGAGTGAGCCCTACTACCTCGCTTCGAAGAAAGGATGTTCGACGGAGGCATATTGCTGCCCAATTGCTAGGGGCGTAATACTCGTGTGCAGTTGGCCAGAGTGCCTCACAAGCCCCGCTGTTCTTGCCGAGAGACTCAAGAACGTTGGTCCCTTCGCACTCAGCCGTCGGATTGGCTGCCTTGTTTTTCTACTTGAAGTCCGCCCCGCACGACCAAAACAGGACACGGTGCACTAGAAACCACATCGTCCGCTGTTGGTCCAGGCAGATGAGCTGCGAGGCGCGGATAGTGGGTGCCGCGCACACCGAGCACGATCAACTCGATCTGTAACGTCCCGGCGATCTCCAAAATGAATTCAGCAGGCACGCCAAACTCAACATGGTACTCAGGAGTGATTCCTTCTTCCAATGTCCAATGTTTTTCCATGAAGCGCAGGCGGAAGAAGTCGGCAGGCTGCATCCGGGTTGAGATCGGTTCTTGGTATGCATCCCGGGTAACATGCAGGAAAGAAAGGGCTGCGTTGTATTCTTTAGCTAAAGAGCATGCGTAGCGCATCGCAGGTTCGGACTCTGGGAGAAATCTGTCGCATACAGAATTCGCCCCGGCTTGGCCTCTGCTTGCGGTGAAACCAAATTATCTGGGCCCACCATCAAAACTGGAGAACGCGAACACCGGAGAATCTCTTCCGCAGTCGATCCTAGTAGCAACTTTTCTACACCGCGTCGGCCGTGCGTTCCGATGACAATGAGATCGATTTCGTGCTTTTCTGCCATTACCGAGATCACCGGCCAAATATGCCCGTGATCGACGAGTGCGTCATGTATGAGTCCCCGAAGAACAGAACTTGCTCGCAATCCAGCCATCTGTTCTTCGACGTGGCCACGCATATTTTCCAGGGCCGAATCTCGCTCGGCGGCCGGAATGGGCGAACAAAGACTGGGTGCGCAAGACGTTTATGTGCTCAAAGCGACACCCCGTCCGGGCTATAAGCCTCCCAATACCGAGGCCAAGGTGTTGACGGGCATGGAGGGCAAACTTTGGATCGACAAGCAAACATTCCAGTGGGTCAAGGTCGAAGCCACAGTCATACACCCGGTTTCAATTGGAGGTTTTCTCGCCGAGGTCGAGGCGGGTACACACTTCGAACTGGAGAAGATGCCTGTGGCAGACAGCATCTGGCTTCCCAAACATTTTGCAATGAAATCGCGGGCCAAAATACTCTTCTTGTTCACCCGGAAGTCGCAAGCGGACGAAACCTACTCCGGCTATCACAAAACTGTGCCAATTCAAGCCGTCGCCGCTGAACGATGAGCTAGCCGCCAACTCCTGACCAGCGCACGCCCATAGGAAATCGTGCTGGAGTGTTCCATTCTGACCAGACAGACGTTCCTTGGTTACTCAATACTTTGTAAACCACGGCCGGAGCGTAGCAAAGGTCTGTGAGTACCCAGGAGGATTTATGTCTCGTTTGAGGATGTTGCAAGGTTTGATAGCGACGGCGGTGCTCAGTGCTGGATTGGCTGTCGTGCCCATTATGGCCGCGGGCACGACCCAAACCTTTACCGGAAAAGTCAGCGACGCCATGTGCGGCGCCAAGCACACAGAGGGGCTTGCCCCCGCAGCCTGCGTTCGTGCCTGCGTAAAGAAAGGCGCCAAGTACGCTTTGGTTGTCGGCGACAAAGTCTATACCCTTGACACTTCGGATCAAGCGACGCTAGACACACTCAACAAGCTGGCTTGGGACCAGGCTAAAGTCACAGGCACGGCCGACGGGGCCACCATTTCGGTGAAGTCGGTCACTGCCGCCACGTAGGTCGCGGAGAGAGGGCGTTCACTATGCCCTGGGTTGATCGTCATTATTTGGGTGTCTCGCGGCGCCAGCGATGAAGGTCCTGGAGATCATAGGGAATGTCAATCAGCTCCCCCGTGATGTCGGACGGACGGGTTGGGGGCATTTTTTCTCGTGCTCACGCGCTGCACGCATTGCGGTCGCGTGCCGAACTACAGGTGCCACCATGCCTGCCACGAGCCGCATGAGAATGCGGCCCTGGTCGAAAATTTGATGGATCAATTTCATTATCGCGAGCACCCAGGCTGGTACGGAGGCGGCTCTGATGACAACTGACTTGGATACAACGGATCCTGAAGAACGAAGGTCCATCTGGTTCGGGATTGGAAAGCTCCTGTTTATCGTTGTCCTGGCAGTCCTCTTTTTTCTGCTTGCCCAGGCACAAAACGGTAGGAACTATCGCATAAGATGAAGCAGCGCGGATCATAGAGTGCATTTGTCCGGATTCGGGAAGGTTGCGATCTTCGGTTGCCAACTTGGGGCACCACTTACCCGGTGTACGACCAATATCCGAGCCGCGAGGGCGCCCTTGGAAAACCCTCGACTAAGCCTCTGAAAGTGTCGGTGCCCCTCCGGCCACGACCGCTATTGTCCGCCGTCCTCCGGCGGAACATAATTTGACCGGGCACAATCCTCACTGGTGCGTACACGCCTCTCAGGTGGTCATCAGCATCCTCGACACCGCTGACGGCCTCCGCCTCGTATGCTTGATCAGTATCGGCGAGTTCTTCGACGCTCTCGTCCGCAGCGTCTGCGATTTGCGAGAGGCCCTGGGTATCCCCTGACTGCCCAGCACAGTCCGAGCCTACTTGCCCGGGATCGCTTCCTAGTTCATCAAGCTGCGCTTCGTTATCACGCGACCTGCGTTTCACCATGGCACCTCCCGAGAATTATCTTCAAATTTCAGCTCAGCGCGCGATTGTCCTTCGCTTGTTGTCTGATCGCCATTTCAGCTTCGTGTGTCCCCGTCTATCGAGCCGGCGTAGCCAGCAGGCCTTTGAGCAAATTGATTGCTTTCTGCGCTTCCGCAAGTTGTGCCCTGGCTTGGTCCAACACTGCTTTCGGCAAGAGTCCTTGCGTCCCGCTCGTTTGTGCCGCTTGCGACGACTGCCCTGGCGATGTTCCAAACAAGGCGCTCAGCGACTCGTCGAGCGTAGGTTCCATCACGACTTTATCTCCCGTCGCGACGATCACGCGTTTCAGTTGAGGGAAATGCGCCGGGGGATCGTTTACGAAGGCATATACCGGAAACATCATCCCTTACGGCACACAGGATCTCTTCAACATCCACAACTTTCCTCGTCTTTCCCACGAACTGTCTTGAATCTCGCTAATTCCCTTTGTTATAAGAACCCCTTGTTATTAAGGACCCAACTACAGGAGGTTTTCCCTTGCGATTCCCCTGCCTCGATATCTTCGTCTGTCCTTCGAAGTCCTTGCGCAGCTTTTTCATCGGCGCACTCTCGCTCGCCTTCATGATCCAGATTGCGTCCGCCCAGCAGACGCTCGGTGCCATCACCGGCACGGTGAGTGATCCGTCGGGAGCTGTCGTATCCGATGCCGCCGTGAAAGCGGTCAATATCGCGACCAACCTCCAGGTTGCTGCTAATACCAAAACAAACGGCTCTTTCGTGCTCCCGGATCTTCCCGCCGGAACCTATCGAGTCACCGTCACCAAGGACGGCTTCAAAACGGAAACACACACGCAAATCCTGGTCTTCGGTAGCCGTACGACGACCGTGGATACGTCGCTGGTGGTGGGCTCGATCGGCGCCACGGTGGAAGTGAGCGCCGTGCCCTTGATGAACCAGGTGGACACTACGATCGGCTATGTCGTCGATACTCAAACCATCGCAACCACCCCGTTGGGCACCGGCAGCTTCACGCAACTGGCAATTCTTAGCCCGGGCGTTCATGCGGACTTCCTCGGTGGCGGCGGCGCCAACACGGGCCTGGGCAATCAGGCCATCTTCGCGAACGGAAACCGCGACACCAGCAATAGCTTTTCCCTGAACGGTATCAGCACAAATAATATCTTTAACGGCAATTCCACCAGCCAGGTCGGTGAGAACCGCTTCGTGCTCAATACGGGTGAGAACTTCGGTGCGGGCGGTTCCATCCAAACCAGCACATCGGTGTATGCCGCAATTGGCCAGGCTCTTCCCACTCCGCCCCCCGATGCCATTCAGGAGATTGCGGTCAACTCGTCGCAATACGACGCCTCGCAGGGCAACAACAGCGGCGCGCACATCAGCGTGCTGACCAAATCTGGTACGAACGCGATCCATGGTTCACTCTGGGAATATTGGCAGAACAGCGATATGAATGCCACGCCGTACTTCTACAATGCCGCGGGCATCAACCCTGTCACCAATGAGCCTTACCTGCCTCGTCCTTTCCTGAATCGAAACGCTTTTGGCGGGACAATCGGCGGCCCGATTATCAAGGACAAGTTGTTTTACTTTGGGTCTTATCAGGGAGTGCGCATTGCCGATGCACAGGCTTCCACCAAAGATGCGACCGTGCCTCTCGGCCTGACGGGTGACCGCAGCACGCAGGGCATCATTAACATGATTCAGGCGACATACGGCGACACGATTACATCGAGCCAGGTCAATGGCGCTGCCGCGGCCATCCTGAATGCCAAACTTCCCAACGGGCAGTTTCTGGTGCCAAGCGCGCAGTACACTAAGACGCAAGCGGTCACGCTCGGCTACGATGCCGTCGTGCAAGGCCCCAATACGCAAGCCACCGTAAACCAAGGGATCGCCGGCATCGATTATGTTATAAGCTCCAAGGATCGCTTATCCGGGAAATACTACCTTCAGAGCAATCCCACTAATAATCCGTTTGGCGCTGTAGGTTCGCTGCTCGGATTTCAACAGCAGCTTTCGGCTGGCAGCCAGGTGTTTTCCCTCGCGAACTCCGTCGTGCTGTCCCCCAACCTCACATGGGAACAGCATTTGGGTTTCACTCGCCTGCGCGCTTATGCAAACACAACAAAGGGATTCAGTCCAAATTCGGTGGGCGTTAGCCTGCCTGGCTCGGCGACTTTTCCTCAGTTCGACATCACTACGGCCGACCCAACGGTTGCCTCTGGTTTGGAGTTTGGTCCCAGCACCAGCTTCGGCGACGGTGGAATGTTTCAGAATCAATGGGAATACGGGACCTCCGCGAGCTGGGTAAAAGGAAAACATATCCTCAGTGTGGGGACGACCTGGGACCACATCCAGCTCAATATCCTGAATAACAACACGGATACCGATACGCTAGACTTCACGACCTTCGAGAACTTTGTAGAAGGCAACCTGCACGGCGGCGATGAGTTCGTTGGTTCGGCGAACCGCTACTATCGCTCCGACACAGTCGGCACCTACGTTAACGACAACTTTAAGGCGACGAAAAAACTGACGATAACCGCCGGCCTGCGTTGGGACATCGACGGGCCGCTCTCGGAAGAAAACGGCAGGCTCACAGGTTTTGACCCTTCCAGATACAGTTACAAGCAATGCACCGTCAATGGAGTTCCGGCGGACCCGGCTTTGACTGAGTACAACTATGGCTCTTGCGACACAGGGACTGACGTAATTACCGGCTCTGGTCTGGTCATCGCCGGCAATAACAAGACTGGCGCCACGCCGGGAGTTAGCAATTCGCTGATGAAAAATCACCAGTGGGGTTTCGCCCCACGGATCGGCATCGCGTTTGCTCCAACGTCTAAATTCACCGTGCGCGCAGGCTACGGTCTCTACTATGATCGCGGCGAGCTATTCAGCTACTTGTCGCCGAGCGCGGGCGCCGGATTTAACGGCCCCTTCGGCGTGACGCTCGCGCCTCCGTTCGTCCAACCGATTTCCGTCGCGAAGGGCGCGACACTGTCTCAGCCCTTCGGCACGGCTCTGCCACCGGCGCCGCCGGCCACCGCAGCAGCCTTCCTCGCCTACCTGCCGAACCTCGAGCAGACCGCTTGCGGTTACCCGGGATGCTGGCCCACCGGCAATCTTTATGGTCCCTTCCTGTTTGGCGGTTACGATATCCACAACAAATTGCCTTATACGGCGAACTGGACCCTCGACCTTCAATTTCAGCCCTCCAATAGCTGGATGTTAGAAGTCGGTTACGTCGGCAATCACGGTACCCACTTGGTTCTGCCCATCCCCTTCAACCAGCCGCTCATCGCCACGCCAACGAATGTGGTGAACGGGCAGAAAACTTCCTACGGGGGTACCAGTCCGTTGGCCAACCAGAACTATTACGGTGGGACCCCACTCCCCCTGGATACCGAGCCCATCTACACGAACGAATACGCCGGCAATGCGCCGATCCGCGTGCCCTATCCCGGGTACGACATGAATGCGGTGTCGTACAAGGCCGAGGGCATGTCGAACTTCGATGCATTGCAGCTCCAGGCCCACAAGCGCCTGTCCAACGGCCTGCAATTCACTGCCTCTTACACCTGGTCTCATTCGCTAGACGAGCAGAGTGGCTTGGGACTCTTTGTCACCGGGAACAATCCACTCACTCCCCTGGCAAACTATGCCTCTTCGGATTTCGATCAGACCCACGTTTTTCTGATCAACTACAGCTATACGATTCCGAAGCTCGTGGACAGCGGGGCACTGCGCTACGTGGTCAACGGCTGGACCATTGGTGGCCAGACTGTGGCGCAAAGCGGGCAGCCCTACAGCATCTATGACTATACGGGCTCGGTTGGGAGTCTGTATTTCGGAACCGACGACGAGATTGGCAACCCCATTGTGCCGCTGGTACCGGGCGTTACCTCCAGTCAGGCGGCGCACCCTGGCGCGAATTGCCAGGGATATTCGACGACAATTTGTAAGCTCAATTCCGCTGATTTCGCACCTCAGTTCGTGGCCCCGGGGACCAACGGTGTTCCCGCCTGCGACCGCACCGGGTGCGATCTTTATGAATCCCTGTATGGAGCGACAAGCAGGAACACTTTTCGAGGCCCATTCCAGGTGCGTTTCGACACGAGCCTGGCCAAGCAGTTTCAAATCAGAGAGCGCAGCCAGCTGATTTTTGAAGCCGATGCGTTCAATATTTTCAACCATCCGGACTTCGACACTCCGAACAACGACGTGACCTTCTTTCCCAATTACGAAGGTCCGCCATCGATTCCCCCCGTAGGTAGCTTGGGCCTCATCCAACACACGGTTGGCAGCCCACGCTTCCTGCAGCTCTCGATGCATTTTGTGTTCTGATTTGAAGAGGAGTGGAGGAATTCTGCATCATGAAATGAAAACTCGGCGGTCGGGACGGGGGCTGGTTGGCCTGGGGCTGACGGCCCTCGTTCTCTTGCAGAGCCTGGGGGCGGGTGCGTGGGGGAACGAGGGGCATACTTATATCAACCGGGTGGCTGCGGAGAGCATTCCGGCAACCATGCCGCGGTTCCTGCGCCGCGCCGTGGTGGAGATCGCCTACCTTGGCCCCGAACCTGACCGCTGGCGCAGTCCCTCAGAATTCGCGTTGAAGAACTCTCAGGAGCCCGACCATTTCATCGACCTGGAACGCGTCTCCTGGCTCGACCCACTTCCGCAGGGCCGCTACGAGTTCTATCGCAAGCTCTACGAAAAACGCGCCGCGACCCCGAGCACGGACCATCCCGATGATTATTTGCCCGAGCACGTCGGACTGCAGCCCTACATTACGATGGAGGTGTATGGGCGCCTGAAAGCTGCGTTCCGCGAGTACAGGCAGCGCCAGGCAGCGCATCAGCCTACGCGGGCGGTTGAGCAGGCGATCGTCTTTTACGCCGGCTGGCTCGGCCACTACATTGGCGATGGAGCGCAACCGCTGCACACCACCATCCAGTACAACGGCTGGGTCGGCGCGAATCCCAACGGATACACCACTGAGCACAAGATCCACGCCCAGTTTGAAAGCACCTACGTGGCCGCGAACATTACTGCTAAAGATTTTGCCGGACTGGTGAAACCTCCGCAGCGGCTGGATAATCCATTCACGGATTATGTCGCCTACCTTCGGCAGTCGAATGCTCTGGTGGAAAACGTTTATGCGCTGGAAAAGGCTGGAGGCTTTACGGGAAAGGGCTCTCCCGCCGCGTTCGACTTCACCATCCACCGTCTCGCCGCCGCATCGCAGATGCTGTTGGACCTCTGGTACACCGCGTGGTTGGAGAGTGCAGTCCCGGTGCCGGAACATCCGGCGCCGGTTCCAGCAAGCAAATAGCGGCACGGTTAGAAGTCATGTCACAAATGGTTTTGGGAAGGGCACGGCTTCGGCCGTGCCACCACGCTGTGACCAGGGAATTCAGGCTTTGGCCTCTGAGGTTTCGCTCGTGGCCGCCCCACTGAGGTTTTGTGAGATAGCCACTAGTTCAGCATGATGGCCGGAGCTGACGCCAGGACTTCCGCAGCCAACTCCAGATCGTGCAAGTCTTCGCGGCTGAAGTCCTGGGCGAAGCGCGCATCCAATGCTTTGCGCGAAATCTGAATCACGCCCACCACCGTCGAGTCCTGATCCATAATGGGAACCGACATCAACTTTTGAATGGGATTCGGCTGCGCCACTTCTTCCGAATCGGGCGTATTGGGCTTGATCGTTTCGAAGATGCTGGCATGCTTTACGCGCGCAAAATTGTTGAAAATCTCCGCCTTCTTGCTCAAAGCCGTGTGCGCCGCAACCGCTTTGCTGGAAAGCGGAATCGCCCCCGTCGTGCGCAGGTGCTCCGGGAAAACAAACCGCAGCAGGCCGCTTTCTAATCGCAGCAGGGCGACTTCTGTGTACTGCACGCGAAATATCTTAGCCAGGACCATGGAAACATCCATGGGCGTAACTCCATGTCCTAGAATAGCTTCCAGGGGCAGCAAGTTCTCGGGAAGAGAGATTTCTTCAGTTAGCCCAACGTTGGGTTGTTCGGTCATAGGACCTCACTGGATCGTCCAAATCGAATACATGAACTGTATCGCACGTTCAAAGCCAGACGGCTTTCCGGAACGGAACGGGCGAACCCCAAGTAAGTCGTTTATTTTCAATGCAAACTTTAGATCAGGACCTACTTTCACCGGGCTCCGGGGGCTGGTTAGCAGCCATAAACGACCAAAGATTGACAGTTTTTGTCATGGTTCCTTGACGAGCGCATGGCAACCAACTGGCAGGGGGTCAGGTTTCCAAGGCCTGGCCTTCCCTTTCGACCGGGAAACTCATTACACTGCGTTGCTATGAGCATTCCAACGCAACCTAATGTGAAGCTGCTGGGCGACCCGAATTACCGGGAAGGCTACGCGAATAGTGTGCAAATGCGGGTCAACATTTGGGATTTCTTTCTGGTTTTCGGTACATTGCAGCAGCAGACGGAAACCCAGGTGGAAATCCGCAATTTTCAGGGGATCTATCTGAGTCCGCAGCAGGCTAAGGCGTTGCTGGGACTGTTGCAGCAGAACATTGCCGGCTACGAGAGCGCATTCGGAGAAATTAAGCTCGACCCGCGCATGGGACCGAGCGGGCCGGTGCACTAGGGTGGGCCTTTGGCGCGCCGTTTCCGCGTGGATCCGCAGCGCAGTTTTATCGGGACAGGGCCCCGGCGGCCGGAATGAAGCAGTTCCCTACAGGCCGCACCCGGGCGTGGTGTTTGCCCTCATCTTCGCGTTTATTTTTCTGCTGCATGCGCCGTTGCTGCGCTTGCCGTATTTTTGGGACGAAGCTGGTTATTACGTTCCGGCGGCGCGGGACATTCTTCTCAGCGGCAGCCTGATTCCGCACACCACGTTATCAAACGCGCACCCACCGCTGGTGCTGTGCTGGCTGGCGCTGTGGTGGAAGCTGGCGGGGTACGATCCGCTGGTGACGCGATCGGCCATGCTGTTGGTGGCGGCGTTTTCTCTGCTGGGAGTTTTTCGGCTCGCCGAGCGCGTGGCGAATCTGCAGGTCGCGGTTGCGTCGACGCTGTGCACCGCGCTCTATCCCGTGTTCTTTGCGCAGAGTTCCCTGGCGCACCTCGATCTGGCGGTGGCTGGATTTACGATTTGGGGATTGTGCGCTTACCTGGAGGGCCGCGTTTTTTTATTTGCTCTTTGGTTCTCGCTGGCCGCACTCGCAAAGGAAACGGCGATCCTGGCGCCGATGGCGCTGATCACGTGGGAAATTCTTCGGCGCGTTTTTCTGCATCGCTTCGAGACCGCGGACTCAAATGTTGCCTCCGAACAGCCCGTGCGTGAGTCAGGCTCGCGAACTGCATTGCCCTGGGCACCGCTGCTGATCGGGCTCCTGATTCCGGTGCTGCCGCTGATCGCGTGGTACGCGTATCACTACAGCCGGACGGGATATGTATTCGGCAATCCCGAATTCTTTCGCTACAACGTGGCCGCTACGCTTAACCCGGCGCGCTTCCTGCTCGCGTTGGGGCTGCGGCTATGGCAGACGTTCGGCTATCTCGATCTATGGGTACTGACGTTGGCGATGCTGCTGGCCATGTTTCTGCCGGCGCTGGAAGACGACGGAGTCGAGCGGCGGCGCATCGCGATTCCGACGCAGATGGTGTTTCTGGTGGTGATCGCTGCATACGTTGGCGCGATGGCCCTGATTGGCGGGGCGGTGCTGGCGCGCTACCTGCTTCCGGTAATTCCGCTGGTGATTATTCTGGCGGTTTCGACGCTGCGGCGCCGCGTGCGCATGTGGCCGGCGGTGGTTGCTTTGGTCCTGCTGGCGTTTGTGGCGGCGTGGTTCTGGAATCCTCCTTATGGATTTTCGCCGGAAGATAATCTGGCGTATCGCGACTACATTCAACTACATGAGGACGGGGAAACTTTTCTTGAGGCGCGCTATCCGATGGCACGCGTGCTCACGGCTTGGCCCGCGTCGGACGAATTGACTCGTCCGTGGCTGGGTTACGTTTCGCGGCCCCTGCGTGTGGTGCGCATCGAAGACTTCTCGGTGGACGAAGTGTTTTCGGCCGCTGACTTCCGCGCGAATTTCGACGTGGCGCTCGTGTTTTCGACCAAGTACGAACCCGCGCGGGAGTTGATGGGCCATTCGAAACGATGGGAGGAACTGAAGACGAAGTACTTCGGGTTCCATCGCGACCTGCCGCCAGCAGCCGTGGCCCGCATTCTGGGCGGGCGGGTTGTGTTTTCAGAGGCGCATAAGGGACAGTGGGTTGCTGTCGTGGAGATGGAGCGGGGTGAAGTGCAGGACGCCGCAGCCACAGGACTGAATTGAAAATCAGTGGCTAGTGGATCGTGGTCTGGGGTCGGAAATTAGCACTTCACTTTTGCATTAGATGGCAGGAGTGGGTTTTGATCACCAGCCAGACTTCTTTTCCAGGTTCGAGTTGCAGGGCTTCGCGCGCGGCCAGGGTGAGATGGACTTCCAGTTCCACGCCGCAGTTTACTCTGGCAGAAATGATCACATCCCTGCGTTCGAGCAAAAGCAGGCGGCCGGGAATTATGTTTCTTGCGCTCAGGCCGACCGGCGGCGCAATGGCCAGCAAAATGTCGCCGGCACGGATACCGACGCGGAGAGTCGATCCCACTTCGGCGCGCACCAGCGGCGTTTCCAGTGGGACGGGCTTGGCTTGCACTCCAGATTCACTCTGGTAGAGCAGGCAGCTCATGGTGCCGCGATCGGCGTGGAGCGATTCCACGGTCGCGTCCAGAATGTTCTCGAACCCTGCCAGATTCGCAACGGTTTCCTGTTGCGGGGCGCTTAGCACTTCGTGCGGCGTGCCCTGCGCCAGGATGCGTCCATGGTCGAGCACCAGCGCGTTTTCGCCGAGGGCAAATACTTCTTCGCGGCTGTGCGTGACGTAGAGGATGGGGATGCGGTGGGCTTCGTTCCAGGCGCGGAGATCGTCGATAATTCGGGATTTGGTGGCGGCGTCGAGCGCAGCCAGCGGTTCGTCGAGCAACAGCACGACGGGATCGGTGACCAAGGCACGCGCCAACGCTACACGCTGACGTTCTCCTCCGGAAATTTTGCCGGGGCCTGTGCGAGCCAGATGCGGAACGCGGAATGCGTCGAGCATTGCGGCAGTGCGGTAAATGCGTTCCGCTCGCGGCAAGCGTGACAGGCCATACTCCACGTTTTCTTCGACGGTCAAGTGTGGAAACAATGCGAGGTCCTGAAAAACGTAGCCGATGTTGCGCTTCTCAACCGGCAGATGGATGTGTTCTGCCGCATCGAACAGAACATGATCGCCGATCGCGATGCAGCCGGAGTCAGGCTGGACTAATCCGGCGATGCAATCGAGCAGCATAGTCTTGCCTGCGCCGGATGCGCCGAACACGATGGTGAAGCCGGGAGCGGCGTGGAAATCCACGTCGAGCACGAAGCCGGATGCGGCGGCAATTCGCTTGCGCACTTGCGCGCGCAGCACGCGCTCTGCCGTCTTATCTTTGTCCATGTCCATGAATGGGAGCGATCAGCCAAGCCTTCCTGTTCAGGCCGTAGACGATGGCCAGCATGGCAAAGCAGATTAGCAGTAGAAGCAAAGCAGTCGCATTCGCCGTGGCGTAGTTCGACGCCTGCACCTGGTCGAAGATTTCAATCGAAACCGTGCGGGTGACGCCGGGAATATTTCCACCCACCATCAGGACCACTCCGAATTCGCCCATGGTGTGGGCGAAGGTCAGGGCTGCGCCGGTGATGAGTCCGGGCTTCGAAAGAGGGGCCGTTACGCGGAAGAAAGTTCTCAGAGGCGATGCGCCGAGCGTGGCCGAGGCTGAAATCAGTTTGCGGTCGATGCTTGAAAACGAAGCCGCGAAAGGCTGCACCGCGAAAGGCAGGCTATACAAAATGGAGCCGATCACCAGGCCGGTAAAGGTAAACGCCAAGGTATGGCCGGTGAGCGAGATCCACCAGCGCCCCAGCGGACTGTGCGGACCGAGCGCGACCAGCAGGTAGAAACCGAGCACCGTGGGGGGAAGCACAATGGGCAGGGCGACGATCGCCTCGATCAGAAATTTCCAGCGCCAGCGCGAAAACGCAATCCAATAGGCGATGGGCAGGCCGATGACGAACAGTAGCGCGGAGACGATCAGCGCCAGCCGCAATGTCAGCCAAAATGCTTGCCAGTCGATGGACATGGATTTTGCTTCTTACTTCTCGGGGACAGTGAAACCGTAACGGCGCAGCACGTCGGTGGCATCTTTTGTTTTGATGTAGTTCACAAACGCCGCGGCCTCCGGCTTGTGTTGCGAGTGCGAGAGGACCACCACTCCTTGATCGAGCGCGGGATACGCCTCCGCGGGAACCTTCCAGAATTTGCCTTGGCCTCGCATCGCCAGCGGAACTGCGTGTGCAAGGGCGATGAAGCCCACCTGCGCGTTGCCCGACTCGACGAACTGCGCTGCCTGCGAAACGTTCTCGCCCATCACCAGGCGGTCCTGCACCTGTTCATAGATTCCGAAATGTTTCAGGGCCGCCACGGCGGCGCGGCCATAGGGCGCGTGTTGCGGATTCGCGATGGCAATCTTCTTCACCGAGGGATCGGACAAAACTTTTATTCCCTGATGCTCCGGGTCGAGGGGCGAACTGGTCGGCGCCCACAACACCAGAGTGCCCACGGCGTAGCGGTAAAGGGTTGAAGCGTCGGCATCGTTCGAGGCGATGAGCTGGCGCGGGTAATCCATGTCGGCGGAGAAAAACACATCAAACGGTGCGCCGTTCTGAATCTGCTGGGTGAGCGCGCCGGACGCGGCAAAAGAAAGTTCCACCTGCACTCCCGATTGCTTCTCGTAATTGGCAGCGATTTCCTTGAGCGCGACGCTCAGATCCGCGGCGGCCGCAACCGTGATTTCTTTCGATCCCTTTTCATCGGCCGAGGCATCCGCAGAAACTCCCGCAGAGACTGGCGAAGAGAGGCTCAGACTTGCAGCGAGAAGAACAAACGCAGTCAGTAACCGGAGGATGGAAATCTTCATCGAATGACCGTCCTTTACACGCGCGTTTCATAGAAAAGCGCGAAAACGATTGTACAGGGCGGAGGGCGGCGATTCCCAAAGTGGTCCGTTCCCGAAATATAGTGCCGCTTTCGATTGCTCCCATGGCGATGCTCTCAATACTTGGAGCGAGTCATCCACCCTATGTCGCGTCGTACCCTGCTTCACTGCTTTTTTCCCCGAGTTTCAATCCTTGCTCTCAGTTGTTTCGTCTATTTCGCCGCTAGTTCGATAGCGCAGGTTCACGACGCGAAGAAAACTGTTCGTGAGGATTCCGTGCCTGCGGACGTTAATCACGAACAGGAACGCAGTGCATGGTTTCTCCACGGACGTGTGATTCCTGGAATGAATTCGGCGGAGTTGCGGCGGCGCGCCTACCTGGCCAAGATGCAGAAGCGCGGCGCGCGCATCGCTACGACGGCAGCGCTGCACAGGAGAGCTGCGGGTTCAGTAATGCCTGGGACATCGATGTCGACGTCGCCATCGACATCTCCGCAGGCTGTGGCTTCGGACGCCTGGCAGCCTCTGGGGCCGGTGCCGCTGGCTTCCGATGCCTCGGGCAATGGGACACAGGACTACCACCAGGTTTCCGGACGCGCGACCGCGGTGGCCATCGATCCGGCAGACCCCAGCGGGAACACGATCTTTATCGGCGGCGCGCAAGGCGGCGTGTGGCAATCCACGAACGCCGCCAACAGCGCTGCGTCGAGCGTGACATGGACTCCGGTCGCCGACGACCAGGGCACGCTGTCGGTGGGCTCGATTGCCATCCAGCCGGGAAATGCAAACCCAGCCGCGAGCGTGATTCTCGTGGGCACCGGCGAAGCGAACAACTCAGCCGATTCTTATTTTGGCCTCGGCATTCTGCGCTCGGCGGATGGCGGCAACACGTGGACATTAATTCCAACCGCGAACGGCGGAGCGCTTTCCTTCAGCGGCCTGGGCGGAACGCGCATGGCGTTCAGCACGGCGGGCGCGGCCAGCACAGTGGTTTCGGCGATGGCTGCCTCTTCTGAAGGGATGGTGGCCGGCGCCGTTACCGCCGAAACTATGCCCGGGCTGTACACGTCTCTCGACGCCGGCCAGTCGTGGGCTTACGACGCGCTGCTCGATCCCGGGAGCCATGCCACCGACGCCACGTCCGCGACCGCCGTAGCGTATAACGCGGCGACTGGGCTGTTTCTGGCGGCGGTACAGTATCACGGCTTTTACTCGTCTCCTGACGGCGTCACCTGGACGCGCCTCGCCAGCCAGCCCGGCGGTTCCGTGCTAAGCACAAATGCATGCCCACCGCTCTCCACTTCGAATGGCCAGACTTGCCCGATGTACCGCGGCGAAATCACGGCCATGCCCGGACGCAACGAGATGTACGTCTGGTATATCTCTCTCAATTCCTCGGGCCTTCCCGTAGATGGCGGCATCTGGCAGAGCCTGAACGGCGGCACGTCATGGACAGCGATCAACGACTCGGGCATTGCCAATTGCGGGGACAACTTCGGCTGCGGCGTGCAACAGGGTCCCTACAACCTGGAACTGCTGGCGGTGCCGAATGGATCGGCAGCCACCGATCTCTACGCCGGCTCCGTCAATCTCTACAAGTGTTCGATCAATTCTGCCAACCCCACGTGCAATGCGGCTAGTTTCATCAATCTGACGCATGCCTATGGATGCCTGCCCATTGCAGCGCCGGCACACGTGCATCCCGCTCAACATGCGCTGGCCTACATGATTCCGAACGGGGGCGGCGACTCCGGCAACGACCTGATGTATTTCGCCAACGATGGCGGCATCTACCGCGCTCTCGACGGCTATTCGGGGCTCACGACCGGTTCGTGCTCCGGCACCAACTCGTTCGACGACCTGAACCAGAACCTGGGATCGATGACCCAGTTCGTGAGTTTCTCGCAGCATCCCAGCGATCCAGCTACGTTGCTGGGAGGGTCGCAAGGCAACGGCTCGCCGGCGACTGCTTCGGCAACCACGAGCCTGAGTTGGATCAACGTGAATGGCGGTGACGGCGGTTACAACGCGATCGATCCCAACACACCGCTGAACTGGTTTGTTTCCAATCCAGATACTCCGCCGGACGGGTTGAATATCCAGGAGTGTCCCCTCGGGGTGAGTTGCGTCGAAGGCGATTTCGGCGTGGTCGTCGACAGCGCCAGCGTTGGCGGTGACGATGGTGCATTCTACGTTCCCTACGTGCTCGACCCGCAATCCACAACGGCGCTTTTGGTGGGCACCTGCCGAGTGTGGCGCGGACCGCGGCTGGGCGGAAGCTACACCCTGCTCAGTCCGAACTTCGATACGTTTGGTTCAGGCACGTGTTCCGGAAGCGAGATCAACCTGGTGCGGTCGCTGGCGGCTGGCGGTCCGACCGACAGCAACGGATCGATGGTGATCTATGCCACCACGGACGGGCTGGGTCCGCTGGACGGGCCGCTGTCTTCGCCCTCGGGCGGAAACGTGTGGGTAACCACCAACGCCACGGCGGGCGCGACCGCCTTCAACGAAGTTACGCAGAACGACACGCAGAACATCAATCCCAACCAGTTCCCGATTTCGAGCGTCGCCATCGATTCATCGGACCCGACGGGCGACACGGCGTACGTCACGGTGATGGGCTTCACCGGGGGCGCGGGGCACGTGTGGCAGACGACCAACGCAGGGGCCAGCTGGACCGACTTCACCGGAACGGGCGCGGCCGCCTTGCCGGACGCTCCTGTCAACGCGGCTGTGGTTGATCCCACCGGCACGGTTTACGTGGGCACCGACGTTGGGATCTTCGAAAGCAGCACCGTAAGCCCGGCCTGGACGGAAGTGGGCCCGGCGCCGAACCCTCAGGGCGGCTCCGTCGGTTTCCTGCCGAACGTTGCGGTCACGGCGCTCGGGATTTTCAATCCCGCCGGGGAGAAATTGTTGCGCGCCTCCACCTACGGTCGCGGCGTGTGGCAATTTGATGTGAGCACGCCCGGCTTCCAGATCCTGGTCTCCAATAGTCCGCAGACCGTTTTTGTCGGGCAAACCGCCACCTACAATGCAACGCTTGACTCCATTGCCGGATACTCGAATCCGGTCACGCTGACGTGTGCTGCAGGGGCGACGAATCCACCAGCAACGTGCGCTCCTCCTTCGAATCCTGTGACTCCGACATCCAGTGGCGTGGCTTTCACCGTGACGGCCAGCGATGTAGCCGGTGACTACAGCTTCAACGTGCTGGGGCAAGGCGCGGACTCGAACCTCACGAGCACGGCCAGCCTGGTGCTGCACATGATCAGCTTCGGGCTGACGCCGCCTTCGCCGAGTTCGCTGACCGTGCCCGATGGAACAACATCGTCTCCGGTCAGCTTCCAGGCTACGGCTGCAGGCTCATTCAATCAGAGCGTGAATGTTTCATGCAGCGCGAACGTCCCTGGCGCAACTTGCAATCTCACGCCGGGAACCACGGTTAACCCCACATCGTCGAATCCCGTCAATATGACGGCGAGCGTAGTCGTCCCGCCGGGAACGAACGTCAACTTCAACTACACGGTCACTCTGCAGGCCAGCACAAGCGGCGCCGCACCGGTCACGGCTTCAATCCCGTTGAACGTCACGCTCAACCCCAATTTCATCTTGAATGCGCAAGGCACGTTTCCTGTGGTGAATGCCGGCAGCACCGCTACGAGCGGGACCATCAGCGTTACAGCCCAGGACGGATTCAGTAGCGCGGTGAGCTTGACGTGCTCCATCCCTGGCGGAAGCGGAACTTGCAACGTGGCCCCAGCATCCGTGAGCTCTTACCCCGCCAGTCCTATCGCCACCATAAACGCCGCGGCCATGAGTGCCGGCAGTTATCAGGCCGTGGTTCAAGGCGTATCCGGCTCAATCACGAACACTTTGGCGATCCCCTTCAACGTAGGGGATTACCAGATCTCCGGCCAGCAAACTTTGAGCGTCCCACCCGGCGGGCAGGGCACCGTGGGCCTCACCATCGCGGCCTCTACCTACTATGCCGGTCTGGTAAACGCGAGTTGCGATGCAAGCGCACTAGCCGGGACCATCTGCGCTCTGACCCCGGCGAATCCGGTGAGGGTGAGCCCCGGCGCGCAAGTGGCGCTCACTGTAACCATCGACGTAACGGCCGACGCTGTGCCGGGCACGTACAACATCAAAATCAATACCCAGGACACGACCGGCAATCCCAGCCACAGTTTCACGATTGCGCTCACCGTACTCACCCCTAATTTCCTACTAAGCGAGCCCGTATCTTTCCCCGTCGTGAATGCCGGCAGCACCACCACGAGCGGTGCCATCAGCATTGCGTCTCAGTATGGATTCAGCGCGACGGTGAACCTGACTTGTTCACTGAAATCAGGGAACGGAAGTTGCAGCGTCGCACCGTCATCCGTGAGTTCATACCCCGCCACCGTCAATGTTACCGTCAACGCCACAGCCTTGAGCGCTGGCAGTTATCAAGCATTGGTTCAAGGAGTATCCGGCTCCATTACGAACATCCTGGCCGTCCCCTTCAATGTGGGGGATTACCAACTCTCCGGTGCGCAGACTTTGAGTCTTCCTCCCGGCGGGCAGGCCATAGCCAACCTCACCATTGCTGCCTCTACCTACTATGCAGGCGTGGTCAGCACCAGCTGCAATGCCAGCGCGCTCGCCGGCACTATCTGCATTCTGACCCCGGCAAGTCCGGTGACCGTAAGCGCCAGCGCGCAAGTGCCGCTTACCGCAACCATCGATGTCACCAACGACGCGGTGCCGGGCCCCTACAACATCACGATCAATACGCAGGATACGACAGGCGCCCCCAGCCACAGTCTCACCATCGCGCTCACGGTGGTTCCTGACTTCGGCGTCAGTTCCACAACCCTCCCTCAAACCGTGACCGCCGGGCAAACGGCTGGCCCCTACAACGTGATCGTGCAGCCGGTCGGAACATCGTTCAACAGTCCGGTTACGCTTTCTTGTACCGCCGGCCTTCCCGCGGGCGCGCAATGCGGCTTCACGCCAAACCCAATCACGCCAGGGAACAACGCGGCCGACGTGGTGCTGAGCATTTCGACCGTGGCCGCGGCGCCCGGTGCGCGCAAACCCGCTCAACAAACTGCTGCCCTTTTCTTCTTTTACGTATTCGGGCTGACGATGCCGGGGATCGCAGTGCTATGGGGACCCACTCGCCGCGGGAGACGAAGCTGGCGCAGCGTTCTGACTTTGTTTGCAGGGCTGCTTCTGGCACTACTGCTGCTCTCTTGCGCCGGAGGTACCGGCATCAGCCCCGGAGGCAGTTGCGGGGCCGCGCCCAGCGTTCCTACTGGTTTAGCCGCCTCGTCGATTACCAGTACCAGCGCAACTCTGAATTGGAATCCATCGAGCGTAGCTTCGGGCTGCAGCGTCAGCTCATATACCGTCTACGAAAACGGTACGTCGATCGGAGGCCCGACCAGCACCAGTTTTGCGGTCACGGGACTGTTGCCCTCTACACCGCAGGCGCCCGAGATCTATAACTTCCAGATCGCGGCCACTGATGCAGCCGGCATCTCATCGCCCAGCGGAGCCGTTTCTGTGCAAACTCTTCAGGCGCCGACTTATACCATCACGGTCACTGGCATTTCCGGCTCGCTTACTCACAGCACCACCGTCACGCTGATCGTTCTGCCGTGACGGGAACTTCCTGTTCTCGGTATCATCCATCTGTGATTTCTTGGCCGGAGTCCACGGCCCGCGATGCCGCTTCTCATAGTGCTCGAAATCTGAATGTCCGAAACCCACCACAACGTAATCGTCATCGGAGGAGGCATAGTCGGCCTCGCGGTCGCGCTGGAGATTACGCGCCGCTTTCCGAGGCTTAGGCTGTTGGTCTTGGAGAAAGAAGACCGTGTCGCCCGCCACCAGAGCGGACACAACAGCGGCGTCATCCACTCCGGGGTGTACTACAAACCGGGATCGTGCAAGGCGCGGCTGTGCGTGGCCGGGGCCGCGGCCATGGTGGAATTTTGCCGTGAGCACGGCATTCCGCACGAAATATGCGGCAAGGTTATCGTCGCGTCCAGCGAAGCCGAATTGCCGCGTCTGGAAGAATTGCGGCAACGCGGCGACGCCAACGGGCTCTGCGGGCTTCACCTCATCGGGCCGGAGGAGTTGCGGGAAATCGAGCCGCATGCCAGCGGCCTGCGAGCGTTGGTGGTTCCTTCTACCGGCATCACGGATTACGCCAAGGTCTGCGAAAAATACGCGGATTTAATTTCCGCGCAAGGCGGGACCATTCTCACCTCGATGGCGGTCACGGGCCTCAAGCGCAGCTCGAATGAGATTGTTGTGGAGACCTCGCGCGGCACCTACACAGCCGGATTTCTCATCAGTTGCGCGGGACTGTTCAGTGACCGCGTTTGCCGCATGGTGGGCGACGAGCCGGGCGTAATGATCGTTCCCTTTCGCGGCGAATATTACGATCTCATTCCCGAGCGCGCGTGTCTGGTGCGCTCGCTGATTTATCCCGTGCCTGATCCGCGTTTTCCTTTTCTCGGCGTGCACTTCACACGGCGCGTCGGCGGCACCGTGGACGCCGGCCCCAACGCCGTGCTCGCCCTGCAACGCGAAGGCTATCGCCACTCCGACATCAGCCTGCGTGACATGGCCTCGTCACTCGCGTTTCCTGGCTTCTGGCGCATGGCTGCGAAGAACTGGCGCAGCGGGCTTCACGAATTTTACCGTTCGTTCTCGAAAACGGCCTTCGTGAAAGCCTTGCAGCAACTGGTTCCCGAGGTACGAGCCGAAGATTTGATTCCGGGAGGCTCCGGGGTGCGGGCGCAGGCGTTAAAGCCGGATGGCACGCTGGTCGACGACTTTCAATTCTTTCCGTCGCGCAGAATATTGCATGTGCTCAACGTTCCGTCACCCGCCGCGACTGCATCTTTGTTGATCGGCAAATCGATCGTCGACACCGCGGCGCGCGATCTCGGACTCGGCTAGCTGTAGGCCAGTTCCTTCGCCCGCTGCGCGGCCTTCACCACCGCCTTGATGAGTGTCACTCGCAGCTTGCCTTCTTCCAGTTCGAGGATAGCGTCGATAGTGCAGCCCGCCGGAGTCGTCACCGCGTCCTTCAGCAGCGCTGGATGATCGCCGGTTTCGAGCACAACCTTGGCCGCTCCCAGCGTAGTCTGCGCCGCCAGCAACGTCGCAACATCGCGCGGCAGACCCACCTTCACGCCGGCTTCGGCCAGCGATTCCAGAATGATGTAAATGTAAGCCGGACCGCTGGCCGAAAGGCCGGTCACCGCGTCCATATGTTTCTCATCCACAACAACTGTGCGTCCCACCACATCGAAGAGCCGGCAGGTCAAGGCAACATGCTCGGCCGAAGCGTGTGCCCCTTTGCAGACGGCGGTCATCCCGGCGCCTTGCGAGCACGGAGTGTTAGGCATCGCACGGACCACAGGAACCTTGTCCGCGAGATTCTTTTCGATCAGCGAAGTCGGAACCGAAGCCGCCACCGAAATAATTAACTGCTTCGGCGTGATGTAACGGCTGATCTCCTTCACCACGTCTTGCACCACCTGCGGCTTCACCGCGATCACGATGATGTCGGCCGCTTTTGCTGCATCAGCGTTGCTGGTGCCGACCGTAACGTTCCACTTGGAAGCCAGCGTCTTGGCGCGCTCTTCGTGCGCAACCGTCGCGCAGGTCAGGTTCGGCGACAACATCCCGTGCTTGAGCAGAGCCTGCAGCAGAATGCCGCCCATTTTCCCGGCTCCCAGAAACGCAACACGTTTCCCCGACAAATCATTGCTGGAAGACTTTTCTTTTTTCGCCATTCGATATCTCGCCCTCAACTGCTGCTGCCACTACCGCACTTTTTCAGTTTTCGCCTGGCTCTGCATCCAATTCCACGCCGTCGCAATAATATCGCGCAGCGAATGCGAAGCCTTCCACTGCAGCAGTTCCTGCGCTTTGCGCGGATCGGCGACCAGCGCCGGCGGATCTCCCGGGCGCCGCGCCACCACCCGCCGCGGAACTTTATTTCCCGTCACTTCCTCGATCATGGCCAGAACTTCCTGCACAGAATCCCCGCGACCCGTCCCCACATTCGCCGCAAAAGAGGGCTTGCCCGCAGCCAGATGATCGAGAGCCTTCACGTGCGCGTCCGCCAGATCGGTGACGTGAATGTAGTCGCGAATACAAGTTCCGTCAGGCGTAGGATAATCCGACCCAAACACCTGCAACTCCGGACCCCGGCCCGCCGCCGCGCGCAACGCCACCGGAATCAAATGCGTTTCCGGTTCGTGCAGTTCGCCGATTTCCCCGCTCGAATCGGCGCCGGCCGCATTGAAATAACGCAGGCTGGCATAACGAAAACCGTACGCCCGGTCATAGGCCTCCAGCGCCAGTTCGAAGAAAAGTTTGGAAACGCCGTAAGGATTCACCGGTTGCCGCGGAGTGTCCTCTGCGATGGGAACTTTCGCCGGCTCGCCATAAACCGCGCAAGTCGAAGAAAAAATAATCTTCTTCCTACCCGCCTCGAGCGCCGCATTCAACAGTGACAGCCCTCCCTCCACGTTATTATGAAAATATTTCTGTGGGTTCGTGACCGATTCACCAACGTAAGCGAACGCCGCAAAATGCATAATCGCGTCCACGCGAGGCAGCACGTGCGCGAGCGCGGAGCGATCGAGCACGTCGCCCTTTACCAACTCGAAGCCGCGGGCCAGCGATTCATATCCGGCAGAAAGATTGTCGAAGATGATCACCTGATGCCCCGCCCGCCGCAGGGCGCGGGCCGCGTGACTGCCAATATAGCCGGCACCGCCAATCACCAGAACGTTCACTTGTTTATTTTTTCCTTTGCGAACGCAGAGAACCTAGCCTAGTCGCCGTCGCCCGTATCGACCGAGACCAATTCCAAAGCATTGAGCAGCGGACTCGATTCCGCGACGAATTCCACATGCCCGCACTTCGCGCAGGTCAAAATGGCGAGGCCGTGACTGCCACTTCCCGGAATCAGATGCACCTTCATCAACTGGTAGCGTTCAAGTTGCTGTTCGCAGCGCAGGCAGCGGACAACCTTCTGATACGGATCGCTGGAGACGCGTGCATCTACTTCGATGGCTGGTTTCATGAATTCCTCTTGAACCGGACCGGCCGAGGGAACAGGCCCAGCTTGCGCCAAAACCTCATCAAGCTTGGCGATTGGCGCAAGTTTATCACGCCACAAAGGTCGAAGAAGGAACGGTAACCACGCCGACAAACCCCACTGTCGCGGACATTGTTCCCATCTTAACTTCGCGGCTCACTCTTTCCGCCGGCATGGAAGTCGACAACTCAGAAGTAATCCACTTAGCTCGCAGGCTGATTGAGCACCGCTCCCAGAATCCGCACGCCGGCAGACTTCAAATCCTGCATGCGGCTGCGCGTCCGCTCCCTCCGAGTGGAATGAGTTTTCAGAACCAGCACGATGCCGTCTGTCATCTTTGCCAGATCGATCGATTCGTCGCCAACGTCCAAAGACGCGCCATCGACCAGAACATAGTCGAAATCCGCACGCAATTCCTGAAGCCTCTGGCGCAGGCGTTCGGAAGCGGCCAGATTTCGATCCGGACGATCCGCAGAAATATCGGAGCCCGAACTCACCAACGCCAGATTCCGCCGCGACACCTGGCTCACGTAGCCACCGATCGAACCCTCTTGCCTCAGCGCGTCAGACAGTCCGTGAAGATTGGGAACTCCGAAGTGTTCGTGCAGGGTGGGGCGGCCAAAGTTGGCGTCCACCAGGCAAACCCGCCCGGCAACCTGGCTGGCCAGCAATTCTCCGGCGCGGGCACAGATCCAACTGCACCCGTTACCGGACTCGCTGCTGGCCAGCACCACGGTTCGCTTAGCTTCGGCTCGATTAGCTTCGGCTCGATTGGATACGGCCCGGTCGGATTCCGCTCTGGGCTCAAGAAATACGCCGTGCACCAGCTTCGTCAGTTCCTCGAGTTGCCACGGCTCCATCTCAAACTGCAGCGCCTCTTGATAACGATGCGGTTGATCTGGCAACTGTTGATGGTTGGAATCTGGAGGAAATGTTTTCGGCTCTAGCGGAAGCAGTGGGGCGTCGACAAGTTCCGGTCCGCCCGCCGGTTGAAAATACTCCTCCTCTTTCCCAACGATTTGCAAAAGCGCGAAATTCCGGCTCATAAATTCAGTCCAACGTTCCGTTTTTGATTCTTGAGCCGGCGCCCTCTGAAGCCAGCCTCGAACCGCGCTTCCAGTCTTTTAACTGCAGAGACAGCTGCTGCATGTAGGCGATCGCTTCGGCTGGGGTCAGCGCGTCAGGTCGGTTACCGTTCGTTGGCGAAACCGGCGCTACGCGCCCGTCTCCGGCAACCTTCGATGCGGCCGTAACCATCTCCTCCTCCAAATCCGTATTCACTTTCAACTCGGACGAGGGAACCTCCCGCTCCCCCGCGGCCGCTCCATTTTCCGAAACATCCTGCGAGATGTCGAGATCATGGATGACTTCCTCTACCATGCTCAGTTCCACAACTTTCTGACCCATCGCGAAACCCAGCGACAGCGCGTTGAAGCAGCAGTTATTGATGTTGCGCGGAATCCCGTCCGAGAATTGCGCGATCGCCTTCAGTGCCGGCGCAGCAAACAACGGCTCTCCGCAATACCCCGCCACGCGCAAGCGGTGCTGAATGTAACGTCCGCTTTCCTCCACCGAGAGTGGCGCCAGCCGGTTGAACAACGAAACTCTTTGCCGAAGCTGCGCCAGACGCGGGCTGGCCAGCTTCTCCGCCAGTTCGGGCTGGCCCGACAGGATGATCTGCAACAGCTTGGCCTGCGGAGTTTCAAAATCAGAAAGCAGTCGGACTGTTTCCAGCACGGAAGCGTCCAGGTTTTGCGCTTCGTCAATCACCACGATGAAGCGCCGTCCGGCGCGCGATTCCGCCAACAGCATCTTGTTGAATTGTTCGTGCAGGTGCACAAAATCCAGGTCCGGCCCTTCCACTCCAAGTTCAGCCAGCAAAAAACGCATGAACTCGCGTGAATTGCACTGGGTTTGGAACAGGAACACCGTGCGGGCATTCCGCCGAAATTTTTCCAGCAGATGAAACAAGAGCGTCGTTTTACCCAGGCCCGGCTTGGCAATCAGCGCAAGGAATCCGCGCTCTGCCTCCACTCCGTAATACAACGAGGCCAGGGCTTCGCGATGCGCCGGGCTCAGGTAGAGAAAGCGAGGATCGGGCGTAACCCCGAACGGCTGTTCCCGCAAGCCATAGAAATCCAGAAACATCTTTCCTGATCCCAGAGACCCCGATTCTAACGATTGTGTTTCCGGTGATATGACTCCAACAACTGCATGCGACGCGTGCCCATGATACTCCCGGCGGCTTGTGCAGCGGAGGGAGAACGCATGGTGATCCGCCATTCGGGAGGGAGATTCTTCCCGTTTTCGGACTCTGGCTATCGAGCCTGTTCAGCTATCGACTCTAGCCGGGCTATCTCAGAAGTCAGATTTCAGAATGCAGATTGAAAATCTTAAATCTAAAATCTGCAATCTGAAATGCCTCTCTGGCACCCAGCTCTTTAGTTCGACAGTCTGAAGTTCAGCGTGATTCTGGCCTGCATCTCGGCCGGAGCGCCGTCGACCAAACGTGGATGAAAGCGCCACTGCCTCACCGCCGCCATGGCCGCGTCCGCCAGCAACGGTTCCCCGCTGACCACTTTCGTTTCCTGCACAGTTCCATCCTGCCCGATGTGAATGTCCAGCACCACCGCGCCCTGCAGTTGGCGATTCCGCGCTTCCTCCGGATAGTCAGGCTCGACGCGGTGAATCAGACTATTCTCCGCAGCCGCCGGCGACAGAGCCACAACTCTTTCCGGCGTCACGGAAGCCGCTTGCTCAACCGCGCCCCGCGCAGTCGCGGGCGGCTCAGCCTGGCCTTGCGAAGGCGGCATGCGAAATACTTCCTTCCCGTTCTCGAAAACCAGCAAGCTGCCTGCGGGTGCAGCGGGAAGCGCATGGCTGTCCGCTGCAGCCGGCGCGGACGCTGCGGCCGGCGCGGCGGACACAACCGCTGAAGCGGGAATTTGTGCGCCAGGTCGGGGTGTGCTTTTCTCGCCCGCTGCCGTTGCCTCAGAATTCGTCGGGCCAGATGCCGACGTCGTTGGCCGCACGGCGGGTCGACGGACCATGGTCCTCGTCGAACCTGCATGTTGGGGTCCCATGCGTTCCACAACCAGCAACACCATGAACACGGTGCAAGCCAGAACCACCGCCCCTAATGCCCACCCCACAACATCGAACCGGCGCCCCGGACCCGGGCTCACTAAAGCAGGGTTCACAAAACCCGGGCTCACAATTTCAGCAGGTTCCGGTTCATCTGCGATCGGGACCGGGATGGACGTGGTTTCCCAACTTAATTTCGGATTATCAGGGAGCAAATCCGCCGCTGGCACACCCTCGACCGAACTCCATACCGGGGCCTCGATTCCACTCTCGATCCCAGCCCCCGCCGAACTCTGGACGGCGCTCCCAACCACCCCCCCAACCAAACTCGCCAGCGGCTCGGCAGCACGCTCCAGATTCCTCATCACCCGCACCGACAGAGCTTCCAGCGTGCGCTCGTCGCGATCTCCGAATGCCCAGGCCCGCGGGGAAAAAACTTCAAAAAGGCCGACCACTCGGTTGCCATCGATTCGGTTGGCATCGATTCGGCCGGAATCGATCAGCGGCAACACCAGCGCCGAGCGCACTCCCAGACGCTGCGAAGCGGTTGCATCCGCCCGGGGATCGGTCTGCGCATCGTCGCAGCGCTGCGTCTGCCCCGTCCGAATACACTCCCCGGAAAGTCCCGAAGCAACGTCCTGCCGCGCGCCCAACTCCGGAGCCGTAGGCCCACTGCTGGCCCGGCAGACCATTTCTCCATCCCGTTCCAGCACCACCGCCGCCCCCGTCGCGCCCGTGGCCAGGCAGGCCTGCTCCACAATTTCGTTGAGCACGATTTCGAGAGCCAGTTCCGCCGATAAATCCGCAGGAAAACTCTCCCCGCCATGAGCGGCAAATTTTGCGGCAAGCTCGGCGAGATCGGACTCGAAACCGGCAGCGCTCCGCGGCGAACCCGCACTCTCAGGTGCCGCCAGCGAGCCGTCCGGCGCTGCAGGCGGCCAGCCGGGATCGGACATGGGATGAGGAGCCATTAGAATGAGAGCTCAGGCGGAAAACAGCGCCTGTAGCGGAGTTTCGCCCTAAAACCGGGGGTTGTCAATACAACGTTCGCGCCCAGCCGGACTTCCTTGGTGCCGCCTGGGTAGTGGCTCAGTTTGTGAGATGCTCAGGTTGGGATTGTGTGGAGCGGGCACTCTTGTCCGCTTGCTTGCAGCTCGCCAAACCAGCGGGCAAGCCTGCCCTGAGCGAAGCCGAAGGGTGTGCCCGCTCCCCACAGGGAATCTACCCCCCGCCGACCCACGGACCTGCCGTCCCAAAACGGTCGCGGCCCGAAATACAGTGACGTGCGGCAATTCTTTTCCCTCATGCAATGATAATCTGAACCGCGTAGGAACCGCGCGATTGAACGCGAAACGCGAGATGCCAGCGTGCGAATCCTACGAGCCGTCAGGAGTCGGAATATGCGCATTGCAGTCGTTGGTTCGGGATACGTAGGCTTGGTCGCGGGCGCCTGTTTCGCCGACCTCGGTCATCAAGTCGTCGTCGTCGATAACGACCAGGCCAAGCTCGACGCCCTGCAAAATGGCCAGGTTCCGATCCACGAAAAATTCCTCCCGGAACTGCTCAGCCGCCATCGCGGCAGCCGTCTGGAATTCTCCGGCAACCTTCAGGAAGCCGTCCGCGACAGCGACGTAATTTTCGTCACCGTCGGCACTCCGCAAACCGAAACCGGAGAGGCCGATCTTTCCTTCGTCGAGTCCGTGGCCCGCGAAATTTCCGGCGCTCTCGGCGGCTACAAAGTGGTCGTCGAGAAAAGTACAGTCCCGGTCTACACCAGCGAGTGGGTACGGAAAGTAATACTCCGCAACGGAACCGATCCCGCATGCTTCGACGTCGCGTCCAACCCCGAATTTCTCCGCGAAGGCACCGCCGTCGCCGATTTTCTTTTCCCCGACCGCATCGTGATCGGCTGCGACAACGAGCGTTCCGCCGAGGTTCTGCGCCAGGTCTACGCGCCCATGACCGACGGCAGCTACTACCAGCGCGCCAACGCAATTCCTCAGCCGGATCGAACCTCCGTTCCCCCTCCCATCCTCGTAACCAGCAGCAAGAGCGCCGAGCTCATCAAGCACGCCTCCAATTCTTTCCTCGCGATGAAGATTTCCTTCATCAACGCCATAGCTTCGATCTGCGAGTCCGTGGGTGCGGACGTCAATCAAGTCTGCCAGGGCGTCGGCGCCGATTCGCGCATCGGACGCCGCTTTCTGAACCCCGGCATCGGCTACGGCGGATCCTGCTTTCCCAAAGACGTCCTCGCCTTTCGTGCCGTGGCCCGGGAATGCGGCTACGACTTCCGCCTGCTCGATGAAGTCATGCACATCAACGAAGAACAGCGCACCCGCTTCCTGCGCAAAGTGCGCAGTGCCCTATGGACGCTGCGCGGCAAAAACCTCGGCGTGCTCGGTCTGGCCTTCAAAGGCGGCACCGACGACATCCGCGAATCCCCCGCCATGTTCCTGGTGCAAGCCCTGCTGCAGGAAGGTTGCCGCATCACCGCCTACGATCCTGCCGCCATGGCGCACGCTCAGGACGCCTTCAAGTCAAACATCGACTCGCCAACCGTCCATTCAAATACCCATTCGAACGTCTCGAGCATCGCCTCCAACCTCAAATTCGCCAGCTCCGCCTACGAAGCCGCCAACGGCGCCGACGCGCTTCTCATCCTCACCGAGTGGGAGGAGTTCGCCCACCTCGACCTTTCCCGCCTCAACCAGATCCTGAAGTATCCCATCGTGATTGATGGCCGCAACCTGTATGATCCTGAAGTGATGGCGGCTCACGGTTTCACCTACTACAGCGTGGGTCGCGCAGCTTGCCACCCCGACGGCGTATCTTCGGCAACCCGCGGCGAGGACGCTATAAGAAACGGCGCAAAGAGAGCATGAGTTCAAAACGCGCGGCGGTCACCGGCGGCGCCGGTTTTCTGGGATCTCATCTGTGCGACGCCCTTCTCGGCGACGGCTGGCACGTGGTCGCGGTCGATAACCTGCTCACCGGCCGCCGCTCCAACCTTGAACATCTCCGCCGCGAGCCTCGTTTCGAACTCATCGAGCGCGACATTTGCGAACCCTTCGACGTCGGCAGAGTCGACTTCGTTTTTCACTTCGCCAGCCCCGCCAGCCCCGTCGACTACACCATCCACGGCATTGCCACTCTCAAGGTCGGCTCGCTCGGCACTTTTCATGCTCTCGATCTCGCCCGCAAATATGGCGCGAGTTATCTGGTCTCCTCCACCTCCGAGTGCTACGGCGACCCGCTCGAGCATCCCCAGACCGAGACTTACTGGGGCCACGTGAATCCCATCGGGCCGCGCTCCGTCTACGACGAAGCCAAGCGCTTCACCGAAGCCGTGACCATGGCCTACCACCGCTATCATCAGGTCGACACGCGCATCGCCCGCATCTTCAACACCTACGGCCCCAGAATGCAGTTGAACGATGGCCGCGTCGTCCCCAACTTCATGAAGCAGGCCCTGCGCGGCGAAGACCTCACCGTCTATGGCGATGGCGGCCAGACGCGCAGTTTCTGCTACGTCAGCGACGAGATCGACGGCTTTATGCGCCTCGCGAAATCCCAAGAGCACACGCCCGTGAATATCGGTAATCCCAACGAATTCACCATCCTGGAATGTGCGCAGCAGGTGCTGAAGGTCACCGGATCGAAAAGCAAAATCCGCCACGAACCGCTCCCACCAGACGATCCCAAGCAACGCCGCCCAGACATCACCAAGGCGCGCCGACTCCTGGACTGGGATCCCAGGATCGACCTGGAAACCGGCTTGCGAATGTCTCTGGATTATTTCCGGAAGGCTGTCGCCCAAGAAGCAACGGAAGGAAAAAGAGAAGAAAAGAAAGAAGAAAAGAAAACGGCCGGCTAACTGTTTTCCGAGTTCTCCGGCTCTTCCGCGCTTTCCGCGCTCGCGACCACGAAGTCGGTCAGCTTCTGTACTGTGTCGCGTTCATCTTTGGTTTTCAAATCAAACGCAATTCCCATCCCAAACCCGGGATGCGACGCCTGCACCGCACCGCGCAGGCTGAGCTTGATTTCATGAGTGTGCACGATGATCTCCACCGATGTGCCCTTCGCAAACGGCAGCGACACTTCCAGGTAACAGCCGCCGGTACTCAGGTCGGTCAGGCAACAATGAATCGGCACCGCGATTCCGGTGCGGAAGACCTGCGCTCCCAGTCGGCACGCATACCGCATTTTGTCCCGCCGGTTTCCGGCTTCGGCGCGCAAACGCGCGGTTTCAGTTCCAGCGCCCGCCGGTTCGGCGCCGCCATCGTGTCGGGGTTCTGAGCGGCGGTCTGCGCCGGATTCCACAACGCGCTTTACACGTTCTGCACCCACTCCCACCGCCTGCGGCGGTTCTTCCATCTCCACCGTGACGCCCGCCACCGATTCCTGCACCTGCGCAGCCGGCAGAACCGGCCTCAAAAAGTCGGTGATCAAGCGCCGCGAAGCTTTGGGAACATCCACAAACTGGATTCCGCTTCGTCCATTCCAATCCTGCCAGACGACCTGGCCAGACAGTCGAACGACTGCCGATTGGTCCGGAAGTTGAAACTGAAAATAAACCTTAGTTGTGGGAGGAAATTTCTTGCCGAATCGTACCGACATTCCGTCTTCGGCTAAATCCACCAGCGTCGCTTTTTCCTGCGCCACGTCGGCGTAATCAATCGTGGCATGGGCGTGCACCGTGGCTCGCGGCTTCCGTCGCTTTTCTTTGCGCATTACCGCCCGCGCCGCCCGCAAGCTGCTGAGCGCACGCTCGTAGGAAACCGGCTTGTAGAGCACAAAATTCACACCCAGCGAGAACATTTCCCGGATGTTGTCTTGCCCCGGCACCACCGCCACCGCCAGCGTCGCATCGTTCAGCCGCGAGAGCCGGGTTTCCTTCAGCAGCGTGGTGACGTCGCGCTGCGACCCGCAGTCGAACACCATCACGTCGAAGCGCTCCTGCGCCAGACGAATCCCAGCCCGCACCATGTCGGAGCAGGTTTCCACCCGTATGCTGAGTTCTCCCAGCACCTGGCGTAATACCTGGCTCGCCGTCTCGTCTACGCACACCAACAGCGCCGATAGATTCATAGCTAGCCGACATCGTAGAGTCACCCCGGTTCCCCGGACAAGTTACCGCGGTCACGTTCGCTGCCTCACTCGCGAGTTAAGTGGTGTGTCCTCATCGCGAATGACCTGAGTAACCTTATGGATTACAAAAGGCCAATCCTCCGTCGTTGCACCGTCGTGCTTTGACGTCCCCTCCAGCCCTTCCTAGGATGAATACTGCGCTACACGCCAGGACCGGTGCGGTCTCGGCGAGGGCATGCATTGCGGAAAGTTCTGCTTCTTCGAGGTCCCTGGGAATGGGATGCCGGAAGCAAGGCGTTTCCCCCGGCCGAATTGAAGAAGTGAGAAATGAAGAATTATGAGACAGAAACCAAACCGTGGGTTCTCGCTGCTGGAATTGATGATCACTGTAAGCATCATTTTGATCATGGGGGGTGTCACATTCCTCACGATGCAACCCATCCTCCAGCAGAATCACGTCAACACCGCGTATGAAACTGCGCTGGGAGTGATCCGCACTTACCGCAATCAGGCGATCACCCAGAGCAATCGTTACATCATCACCTTCGCTCCGGGAACTACCACCCCGCCCGCTACTCCCTCTACCCTGACCGTGCAGTTCTGGGGAACGGGAGTACCGGTGGCGCCGGCTCCTGTCACCATCGCGACTTACCAGCTTCCGCCGGATATTCAGTTTGGAGTTCTGGGTGGGTTTCCCACCAGCGCAACCACCGTGCCAGACGGCTTCGGCGCGGGCGCTACGGCGCTCGATTTCGATCAAGGCATGGGTCTGGGCAGCCAGAACTACATCATGTTCATGCCCGACGGTTCTTCGCAGGACACGCTCGGCAACTGGAATAGCGGCGTCCTTTACATGACCCGCGCCAGCGATCTTTACAGCTCGCGGGCCATCACCGTATTCGGACCCACCGGCAGAGTCCGCGGCTATCGCCTGAACAACGTCGCCGGAGTCAACACATGGGTGCAGCAATGAAAAAAACAATGTTTGCGTCTTCTTCGGCTCATGCTTCCTCGACTCGTTCTTCGCAGCGCGGATTCTCCCTGATCGAGGTCATGATTTCCGCCGTCATCCTCACCATCGGCATTGTCGCCGTCATCGGCGGGTTTGGCGCCGCTGTTAGCGCGACTCAATACGCGCAATACGATCTCATCGCCCGCCAGAAAGCTCTGCAGGCCATGGAGAGCGTTTACACCGCGCGCAATACCCAGCAGATCAGCTTCACCCAGATTGCCAACATCGGCAGCGGTGGAATTTTCACCGTCGGTCCCACGCAGATGTTAAACCCTGGCCCCGACGGCTTGGTCAACACCGCGGATGATACCAACTATGCCGCCAGCGGCCCCTGCCCGGCGGGCCCCGAGTGCCTGGTTCTTCCCGGCCCCGACGGTATCCTCGGCACCGCCGACGACACCGCCCTGGGCTTGCAGAGTTTCACCCGCCAGATCCAGATCAACAAGGTTTTTGAAGCGGACGGCGTCACCGTAGACCCCAACCTGAAACAGATTGTCGTAACCGTCACCTACGTCAAGAACGGAGGCACGAACTCCAAGACCTTCACCGTCCAGGCCTTGATCTCGGCGTTCTCATAGATTCCGCGCGAAAAGATTGCACGTCAAAAGATCGAGCACGAAACGAACGAATGTGAAAAGAACGAACCTGAAAACCATGAACATGCGAAAACAAAATACGCAACCCGGGTTCTCGCTGCTGGAACTCATGATCGCCATGTCGATCGGTCTGATCGTTCTGGGAGCTGCCACCAGCTTGTTTAAAACCGGCATGAACGCCACGTTCGTGGTCTCGCAACGCGCCGAAACCCAGCAGAACATGCGGGCTGCCATCGACATGATGAACAAAGACATCAGCTTGGCGGGCGCCGGCATCACCGGCGGCATCCAGCTTCCGCTCGGCGGCGGAGGCGGCACCTCCAAGTACGGTTGCGATCAAACCGGCACCTGCTATGTGACCGGCGACACCTATCCCAACTCCAACTACCTTTACGGAATTGTTCCCGGCTATCTACACGGTGTACAGGGCGGTGCCACCGTTCCTTCAGCTCCCGCACCTGCGGTCAACGACAGCATCACGGTCGTCTACTGCGACTACAATTTTCCGCTGTTCGAATACAACGTCTCCGCCATCAACGCCGCCGGCACCCTGGTCACGGTCGCGGCCAACCCTCTCTACACCCCTGCGCCGGTTGCCATCAACTCGCCCGGCGGCATTCAGGTTGGCGACTTGATCTATCTCAACAACAGTCTGGGCTCAGCCGTGGGCGAAGTGACGAGTGTGAGCGCGACCACCCTCACCTTCAGTAATCTCGATCCCCTCAACATCAACCAAAGCGGAGCGACCTCCAACAACATCAAAGCCATCGCCGGGGGCGCTAACACCAGCATTTATCGGCTATTCGCGGTCACCTACTACCTTACGGTGCCCACCAACGGCCAGCTGCCACGGCTCATGCGGCAGGTCAATGGTTTGACCCCGATCCCCGTCGCCGACAACATCATCAACCTGCAGTTTTCCTATGATGTCTACAATTCCTCAACCAACGCCCTCGATTCCAACGAGGCGAATCCCCTCGGCGCCGGCGAATCCCCCAACCTCATTCAAAAAGTGAACATCGTCGTCATGGGCCAAAGCCTGGTCGCCGGCGGAAAACAGAACCAGAGTATGTACCTGGCCACTTCGGTCAGCGCGCGGGACATGGCGTTCCGCAATCGATATCAGTAATCGTCTTTTGAGGTGAGAGAACATATGGCACACAGTAAACATAGCTCGCGAGGTTTCACCCTTATCGCAGCCCTTTTAGTCATGGTGCTGCTATCCGGCGTGGCCGTCGGGCTTCTGTTCATGGTGAGTAGCGAAACGCGCATGAGTGGCAACGGCCTGGAAAACGATCAGGCCTACTACGGCGCTGAGTCGGGCATGGAAAAGCTCACCGCCGACCTCTCCTCGCTCTACACCGCTTACATGGTGCCCACCAACACCCAGATCCAGGCTCTGGCCACCAATCCCCCCAGTTCGTCGATGGTGGGCTCCGTCACTTACAGCGAGAGCATCACCTACCAGACCAATCCCGTCACCGGCGCCCCAGCCTCCAGCTGGAATACAGTCAGTTCCGGCGCCGACGCGGGCCTCTACGCTGAAATCGTTCCCATGACGCTCAACGTCAGCGCCCTGCGTCCCGAGGGTGCTTACGTCAACATGACCCGGCAGGTGGAAATTGCTCTGATTCCCGTGTTTCAGTTTGGCGTGTTCTGCGGCTATGACTGCAGCTACTTCGCCGGACCCAATTTCGGTTTCGCCGGCCGCGTCCACACCAACGGAAACCTGTTCCTCGCCGACGGCGCCGATCTCGTCTTCACCGACAAAGTCGCAGCCTACTCGCAGATCATCACCGATCGCCTGGAAAACGGCTACCTCACCACCTCCAATTACGGCGGCACCATTTATGTTCCCAAAGCCAGTGGCGGCTGCCCTCTGGCCACGCCGCCAGTTTTCCCGCCCACCGGCGCCAATTGCCTGAGCCTGCCCGGAGTCAACACCATCCCCGGAGACGCCAGTTGGAGCGGCGGTTATCCCACCATCGGCGGCGCGGCCAATGCAAATTTCCCCAGCATCTCCACCGGTACCTTCAACGGATACCTCGCCAATTCCCTCACGGGCGTCACCAACTTGCAATTGCCCTTCGTGCAGAACAGTTGCACCAGCAATCCTCCGCCCTGCACGGATCCCATTCAGATCATCCGTAAACCTCAGCCCGGAGAATCCGCCACCAGCGCCATCGGAAGTTCGCGCTTGTACAACAAGGCCTCGATTCGAATCCTCCTCGCCGACACCCAGGCCGACCTTCACCCCGAGCGTGGCCCCATCGGCGACGGCCAGGATGTCTATCTCACCCCAAACGGATCCGTGGCTTTGAATGGAGCAGCCCGGTTGTATAACACCGCTGGCGGAGCCGTCGCCGGACCCATGCCTTACGCCATGGCGAGGGTAGGCACCAACAACTGGATTGCGCCCACCGGAACTGCCGGCTGGACCAGCTACCCCATTCTCGGCGAAGTCACCACGTCAGCCCTTCCGGTCAACGGACAAGGCGCATGGATCCGGGTGGAGTACCTGAACAATGCCGCGACCCCGGTGTGGGTCGGCGTCACCACGGACTGGCTGAGCTACGGCTTCTCCCGGCAATATAACCAGGCTCCCACCGGCCCGGCCGGTACCGGCCCCACCGCCACCAAACCCGGCGCCGACCCTTATGTGCCGGATGCGATCCTGATCCTGCAACAAATGGCTCCGGGCGCGACTTCTCCGGTAACCGTCAACGGTGCCTACCCCATTAATTTCTACGACCCGCGCGAAGGCTATATGCGCGACAACGCCAACGGTTGCGCCGTCAACGGACTCATGAACGCCGTGGAGCTGAACGTCGCCAACCTCGGATACTGGCTCGCTGGCAAGGCGCCCTACGCCGGCGATGTCGGCACCTCCGTGAACTATATCAACCAGAACGGCTACATCCTGTACTACTCCGACCATCGCGGCATGCTTCCCGATCCCAACCCCACCAACGGCGGCCAGATCGCCGGAGGCACCATCACTGGCGAATCCGGTCTGGAAGACGTCGTCAACTCGAGCCAGTCGTTAACCTCCACCACTCCCGACGGAGTCCTTCAAGGCGCCACCTACTACAGCTACTCGCCAGAAGACGCCGATCAGAACGGTTTCCTCGACAACTGGGGCGGAAAAAACATTGGCTATGGCTTCGGCGTGAATACCAACACAGCTCCGCCGAACCCCTACCTCTCCATTGCCGGCTGCAACACCACTGGATTGAGCAACGCGGTCACTGGAGCTCGTCACGTACTCAAACTTGTAGCTGGCGGCATGACCCCGGCCGGCGTGAGCTACCTGCCCATCCTGCCCCCCGCGGCAGCCTGCTCATTCACCGCCACCACCGATTGCGGCGGGTTCACCGTGTCCTCGGAGAATCCGGTTTACGTTCAGGGTGACTACAATAGCGGTTCTGCCGATACATTCTGGACCGGCGGCAGCAACAACGCACAGCATTCGGCCGCATCCATCGTCGCCGACTCGGTCACGCTGCTCTCCAGCCTTAGTGCGTGGCCCGTGACCGGTTCCACCACCGGATGGACAGATCTGGGCAGCCTGACTAACTTCAACAGCATGACCAACCGCAACGCCAGCACCTCCTATTACCGCATGGCCGTCTCGGGAGGTAAGAACATTCCTTTCCCGGAACCCACCTTCAGTGGCGTGGCCCAGGACTTTGGAACCGATGGAGGACTGCACAACTTCCTGCGCCTTGTGGAAGATTGGAGCGGTGTGAATCTCAACTACAACGGTTCGCTGGTGAGCATGTACTACTCCGAATACAACACGGGCACATTCAAATGCTGCACCATGGTCTATAGCGCCCCGGTTCGTAGCTTCTATTTCGACACGCTGTTCCTGAACCCCAACAACCTGCCTCCTGGCACCCCCATGTTCCAGGACATCGTGAACCTCAGCTACCACCAGAACTTCACCCCACAATAATCAACCCGAAGCCTCGACCCACCCCGGCTCCGCGACAAGCGGAGCCGGAGTTTTTCGCTGTGCAGGGGCCAAGGCGCAAAGCCAGCGCTGGAGGTTGCGGAAAGACCCACGAATGCGCACAGTACCGTGGAAGAGCGGCGCTTCAGCGCCGTGGAAGAGCGGCGCACAGTACCGTGGAAGAGCGGCGCTTCAGCGCCGCGTAGAGCCCCCAAATCAACCAGGGCTTTAGCCCCCGGACGGCCCCGGAAAAACCCTAACGCCAGGCAATCCAGTAGAATCCTACCGGTCCGGAAAAAAGAGGAAACCTCATGCCCCCAATTCGCGCCATCTTCTGGGACGTCGGCGGAGTGCTCCTGACCAACGCCTGGGACCACGTGGAACGCACCGAAGCCCTCAACCATTTTCATCTGGACGAAGCCGAATTCCACGACCGCCACGAGATGGAAGTCTCATCCTTCGAGCGCGGAAAAGTCACGCTCGACGAATATCTCGACCGCACCGTCTTCTACCGCGCGCGCACCTTCTCGAAAGAAGATTTCAAGGCGTACATGTTTTCTTTGTCGAAGCCGTTCCCGGAAGTTCTCAACCTGGCCCGCAACCTGGCGGCATCGGGCAAATACTTCATGGGCACCATCAACAACGAATCGCGCGAACTCAACCTCTACCGCATCGAAAAAAACGGCCTGCGGAATATCTTCCGCGTCTTCGTCAGCTCCTGCTTCGTCGGCCTCCGCAAACCCGAAATCGACATCTACCGCATGGCCCTCGAAATCACCCAGATGCCCCCAGACCAATGCTGCTTCATCGACGATCGCGCCCCCAACCTGGAGTCCGCCACCAGGCTAGGCATGCAAACCATCGAAATGCAATCCCTCGATCAATTGCAGAAAAGCCTCGCAGCCCTGGGAGTAACCGCCTAGCGCGCGCTGTATGGATCAAGGGCTTAACTGACCCCTGGGCCCTGATCCCCGACCCCTGCTCTACCAGAGCCCGCATCTCACTTCCGCGGCACGCTCGACTTCACTCCCGCACTCGGCGGCACATTCGACTCCGCGCCCCCAAACGTCAGATCACTCGACCAGCAGTCGGAAGCAATCTTCCACTCGCCATTACTCTGCCGCGCCAGCACCCAAAGATATTTCCCCCGCTCCTCACGCCGCTTCCCGGCCGCGCCCGGCACCAGAGCCTTGCAGCGCCCAGCTTCGTAAGCCATGTCGCCCGCCACTTCCACCCGGATCGGTTCCACTTCCACTTCCCCCAGCCCGGCATCGAGAGCGCCAAAGAAAAACTCGCGCACCGCCGCCGCCCCACGCACCGCAGGATAATTCGAGCGCATCACCATGGCGTCGGAGACATACAGATCGAGCAGGTCATCCAGGTGCTTGGTATTGCAGGCCAGCACCCACTCCTGCGTGATGCGCCGCACCGCCGCCTCGGCACGGCTCATCGATTCCCCGCGCAACACGGACATCTGCCGCTTCTCCGGCTCCCGAAAATCCTGTGCCGCCGGCCGTCCCGCGCCGCCAGACTCCTGTCCCGCGGGAAAATAGTGGTGATGGTAGTGGTGATGGTAATGATGGGTCTCAGGAGAGCCAGCCCCGGGTCTCAACTGTGCTTCCCGTTCCCGATGCGGCGGGGGTGAAAACGGAGGAGCCGACATATTCCCGCCCTGCGTAAGTTCGTGCGGAAGCCGCTCGTCCAGTCCTCCGTCGAACCCATCCGCCGGCAGACCGCACATGGCGCAGAATTTATTGCCCTCGCGGTTGCGGTATCCGCATACGCGGCACGATCCCGGCGATTCAGATCCGGGCGATGAAGACCCGGGCGACGCGCCAGCACTGAGTCCCCGCGCCGCATCTTCCGCGTCCGCCTCCGCCGCCAGCCGTTGCACCGCTTCCAGCGCCGCCGCCATCGCATCCGGCCCCGGCCGCGGACGCCGCATCTCCGGCTGCAGCTGCTTGTAGAACTCATCTACATCAGAATTCGCGGCCAGCTCGCCTTCCGCGGAATCGCCCGCAGCGCCCTGCTCCGCAGCCCGAAACGCTTCGTCAGAGCCCCGAGACGACCCTGCTGGTTTTATTTTCTTATCTTTGTCCAAGACCTGAACCGCCTAGATAGGCTCATTCTAGCCCAGCCGCAGTTCCAGCGACTGGAAAATCCAGTAGTCGCTCAATTTTGAATTTCTTCGCGTACTCTGCGGCCTTTCCTTTGCGAACTCTGCGGTTAAAGGGTCTTGTTCTTGTGCGAATCAAAAGACTTTAACCGCTAAGTGCGCGAAGAAAAGGCCGCAAAGTACGCGAAGAAATTCAAATCGATCCACCACCTTAAATCAATGTCTGAAGAATTAATGTCTGAAGAATCAACGACCTGAATCAACGGCTGGAAAACTCAATCTTACCTTCCGCTTCGGTAGGAACTCCGTTGCAGGTGGCCGGGCGATACTTCCAGGTGCGAACCGTGCGCAGCACGTTGCGGTCGCCCGTGGCTCCAGCGCTTTCCAGGATGAGTGGACTGTGCACGCGCCCATCGGTGCCAATGATAAAGCTGACTTTCACCTTCGTGGTGGTAGAAGTGCGGCTCATCAGCGGCGCAGGCGTGGTAAGAGCCTGGGGCGGTTGAACATCGCCGCAACTGGAGGGGGAATCGCTGACGTGCGGCACATCGCTGAACTGGGATGTCTTGGTCAGCGGCCTCCAGGCCACCAGCTCACGCTCCGGCAGCGTCGCCGGACGAACAGTAGGCACAGGGGCGCTAACCTTTGCAAAAGCCAGCGCAGATACCGCGAGAGTTAAAACAGGCCAGAGACAACGCATCGGTTCGATACCCTGATTCGCGAAATGCCGATTCGAATTTCTAGCTCAAACAGAGGAGCTACGGTAAGAATCGGGCGCAAACCGAGGGCCAAGTGAGCGCAATCGCTAACTACCTTAGCGTGCTATGGGTTAGGAGCAAAACAGCGAGCCGGGAGGCGCATTTGTGTGAAAGTGATTGCATAATTTCGCTGCAACCACCCTCATCTTCGCGATCTTTGTCGAGTTAGCATCCTGTTTTCATAGGCATAGAACCAAACGCGAATATCATACACGAGCGCCGAAATTCCACTCCGCAGGCGAGCTCAGAAACTGAAAGTGGCCTGCAAATCGATGCGCCGATTCGCCACTCCGGTGGAGAATGGGCCGCCCTGAAGACTGTTGTATTTATCGAAAAACGGCGATCCCAGCACCCAGGCTCCGGCAGGGTTGCCAACGTTCACCTTGTTGAAAACATTGCGCACAGAGGAGCTCAGCGTGAGGTTGTAACGCCGATCAGAACCGGGGCCGCCCATCTGCGGACCGCCGCCGAAGAGCGGTCCGCCGCGACCACCACCTCCGCGACCACCCGGGCCACCAGGCCCCCCTAAGTTGCCTGTTCCCTTAACCTTAGGACCGAAGCCGAAAGTTTTTGCTAACCTGAAATTCAGGGAAACGTGCGACGGGCTTGTGGCGAAGTTAATGGGCGCAAGCTTTTCAGACGCGGTGGGCATGGCGTCGAACGTCCCCAGCGGCGTGCAATAGACGGTGGACCCTGCGCCCGGCGGCACGACCGTGGGACAGGTTGCTGTCGAGACCAGGCCGGGCCGGTCGTTGAAAATTGAGTCGCCGTTCAGGTCGGTGGCTGTGGTTACGTTGATGGGCGAACCGGAACTCGCCACGAAGAATGGGCTTAGCCGAAATCCATACTTCATGGCAATGGAGCCGCCGAGGAACAAACGATGGCGAATGTCGAACGTGGCGCGGCCATAGTCCTGGCTGATGTCGTAGGAGTTCGAGGGGAAGCTGGAAACTCCGGAAGTATCACTGTTGGCGTAATTCAGAGTGTAGTAAGTGAAGAGCTGCACCCGGGTGCCCCAGCGAATGTTCGAGTTCACGATGAACTGGTTCTGCCGGAAGTTGCCTTCGGAGACGTATCGGTAGAGGTTCTGAGCCGGTTCCACACAGTCGGGAGCGCAGGGTGTGCCGGGAACGGGGGCGTTGGCGTTGATGGTGAGAAACTGATCGAAGCCGCGAGAAGTGAGATAAGTGAGCGACAAAGTGGCGGACTTGGTGAGCTGCCGCTCCGCGCTGATGGCTCCCTGCAGTGTGTAGGGCCCAGTCAGAGACGGGCTGATCTGATAGATAGCGGAAGAACTGGAACTGACCGCGCCGCAGTTGCTGATCGCGGTGTTGAGAGGCTTGTCGAGGCCCGGGAAGCATGTGGGATTATCGATAACGGATTGCGTTTGCGTGATGCCGTTCAGCCGATCGGCCTGCAGGATCTGCGATTCCTGGAAGCGATTATAAAATACCCCAAGTCCGCCGCGAATCACGATGATCGGAGGTGAGCTTCGTCCGTGAACGCCCCAGGCGATGCCCAGCCGCGGCGCCAGATCGGCGTGATCGCGAATGTCGCTCTGGCTCTCAAAACGGAAACCATAGCTGAAAGTGATATTCGGCTTGACCCGCCAATCGTCCTGCACGTAAAGCCCGGCATCGTACATGGTGACGCTGGCGATGGGCGAGCCCTGGGTGATGATCAACTGCGTAGCCGGCGCCGTGGTGGCGCCGCCCTGCAGCAGTTGCTCGGCATACTGGTACATGCCGGGGCCCGGCGCCTGGCTTACGCAAGAACTGTTCGAGGGAAACGTATCCTGAGAGCACAGCGACGAAAACGTAAATATGCCGTTGAAACCGGCCGTGGACGAGTTGGCGTCGCGCACCGCGCGCAGGCGGCCGCCGAACTTCATGGTGTGATTGCCGTGAATGACCGAGGTGTAGTTTTGAAACTCGTAGTGATCCTGGTGGTCGGAGCTGACGGTGCCGTTGCCGCCGCCGGTAAACGCGCCGAGGACGTTCACTTCTGGATTCAAGTCCAGGGAAGTCGTGCCGCTGTTGTCCCGCAGATACTGAAAGCGGGTTTCGTTGACCACCTTCGACCCGTAGACTTGCGTGTCGCCGATCTGGAAGGTCGATTCGGTCTCGATCGTGTTGGTGGCTTGCGAAGCCAGGGTATTTTGGCCGATGCCGTTATTGTTTTCGGTGTCGCGGTAGTACTGGTAGCGCGCGGTGAGCGTGTTGTTTTTGCTGAGCGCATAATCCAGGCGCGGGCCGATGTTGAGACGTTGCTGTGGGTTGGCGATGGATTCCAGGGTCGAGACCGGACTCAGGTTTGGATCGAGGGTAACGGCATCGATGGCGGAAAGAGCGTTAATCACCCTGCGATCGACATTGACAAAAAATGACCCGTTCTTGTTGAGAGCGCCTCCGATGTTTCCGTTGTATTGCACGGAGTCGTAACCGGGCTCAGGACCGGCGAACGGATCGGAGGAGTTGAAGGCCGAGTCATTGCCATTCACCATGAACTGGCCATGAAGTTTGTCGGTGCCGGGCTTGGTAAAGATTTCAATGCGGCCGTAACCCAACTGGTCGTACTCGGAAGAAAACGGATTCTGGTTGATGCGAATCTCGCGAATCGAAGACTTGGGCGGAAGCTGGCCCGCGGTAAAACCGTCGATATACATCTGGCCGCCATTCGGTCCCGCGGACGGCCCGGCCAGGGCTTGCAAGTCGGTCAACAATTCGTCGGGATCGTCGGGCAGAGCTTCGAGTTCTTTGCTGGAGATGGTGATAGCGCCGGCGTTGCTCTCGGGATTGACGTCGACCGTGGGCGCGGTGTCGGAGACCTGAACCTTCTGCGTCTGCACCTCGATGGCGAGCGGAACGTTCAGGCGCAAGGGTTGGGCCGCGATTTCTACCTTGGTGTTTTCATAAAGCGTGAATCCTGGAGCCACGATATCGAGCGTGTACTCGCCCGGCGCCAGGCCCTTGAACTCATACATGCCCTGAGCGTCGGTCTTGGTCGAGAGGGGCGTGCCAGAGGCAGGAGTCAAGGCGACATCCGCCTGAGTGACGACGGCGCCGGACTGATCCGTGACCTGGCCTCGCAAAGCTCCTGACGGCGCTTGGGCGAAAAGATTCGACGACAGCAGAGCCGAAGCCAGCATAATTGCGACGAAAATGATTGCGACAGATATGATTTTGCTAATCTTCATTTGATCCTTTTGAAATACTCCGCTGTAGACGCAAAACGCGACCACGGGGGCTGAAGCCCGCGCCGATTCTGAGGGCTTTACGCGGCGCTGAAGCGCCGCTCTTCCACGGTACTGCACGCATTCGTGGATTTTTCCGCAACGTCTACAAGCTGTGCCCTTCCCAAAACCACTCTGCCGTGCCCCTCCCAAAACCACGCTGCCGTGCCCTTCCCAAAACCACGCTGCCGTGCCCCTCCCAAAACCACGCTGCTGTGCCCTTCCCAAAACCACGCTGCCGTGCCCCTCCCAAAACCATTTGGTTTAAGAGATGACTCTTCCGGTCTTCGGCAATAAAGAAATCGACAATCTATTGACTATCGTCTTTTTTACGGATTCCCTTCACCGGCGGGCGCTCCTCCAAGAGTCCAAGGGGCCAGCGTCATGGCCTGGCTTGCGCTCGGGGCGGCTTGCAGGATCGGTTCCACGCCGCCTACGAGCATGACTACGGTGCTGGCGCTGGTTGGCGTTCCTTCGGTGGCCAGGATCACGACCGCGTCGCCTTTGTGCAGATCGGCCACAGCAACCGCCGGGCTGCGACTTAACATCTGTTGAAAATCCCCGCCTCCGGCCGGGCGCGTGCCTGCGCCGGCTCCGCCGCCGGCCGGTGGTCCCTGAGCGTTAGCCGCTGCGCCTTGCGTGTTGCCTGGAGCGCCTGCGGTGGCGCCCGCGGGCGGATTTGCGCCGGAACTCGCTGCGCTTGAGCGTGCTCCCCCAGAATTTGCTCCTCCGGAACCCGCTCCTGCGCCACCTGGTAATCCCGCGATGCCAGAGGCGCCCTTCAACCGATTGGCAAAACGTTGCGCCATTTCGGGGGGAAGTTTGTGGAGGTCGGAATCGCTGGTCACTCTTACCGTCACAGGCTTCTTACTCAACAGATCCTGAACGCTGATCAAGCCGGAGGTTGCGTCCACGGAATTGATGGTGCCCAGGATATTGCGGAAGATGCCAGTGACAATTTCTTCTGCGGTAAGTTCCGTGCCGTCGGCAATGCGGTCGCCCCGCGCGCGCAGCTGGTCACCCGGTTGGATCTGTTGCAGCGAGCTGGGCTTGGCATCCTCGAATTTCACCGAGTCGGGAGCGTAGCGGCGAATCACTGTGTCTTTCGAGGTGTGAATAAGGATCGACTTCTTTCCCATCAAGGTGCTTACGGAGATGGTCACAGTGCCCGCAGCGGGATCGACGGCGCTGACCACTCCTCCAATGCCTCGCTTTTGCCAATCCTGGAGTTCCTGCTGGCGATGAGCCTCGAGGTCGGTGCGAGCCATGACCACGATGGTGGCGGCGGCGAGGGATTTGGCGTCATCGGAAGCCTGGCCCCCGACCAGAATGCGGTCGCCGACCTGAAGATCCTGAAGCTGCAGCGGAGTTGCGTTCTTGAGATTTTTTTCTCCGGGCGCGATGCGCAGTAAGCGCGTGGCTGGCTGCACGGTCACATTCACCTCTGGGCCGGAATCCGGAGTCAGCGTGATAGAGGTGCCGCTGATCGCTTTAATCGCGCCGATACGCCGGGCAGACGAGGCGGCAGGCGCCGTTTGCGCCTGTGCAGCCGGCGGCGCCGCCGCGGCAACGGCAAGCGGCGAGGCGAGTGTGCTCGCCGCCAAAAACAAACAAAAAATGGTCGCTGGTAAAATCGTCGCCGGCAAAATCATCGACAGGATGGATGTTCTGGTGTTGTTCATACGCCCTCTATTAATTTACATGCGCTTTTGGCGCCTGAGTGGTTGATTTACAAAGTTTTACCTGAATCGCAGCTATAAGAAATTTTAATTTGTTCTGTTGAGGAAAATCTCTTACGAAGATCATCCTGGCGCACGAGGCGTGCGCGTATTTCTGCAAATCAGCCCGCGATCGGCGTGCGAACACAGTCTGCTAATAGACGACTCGTACACCCCCAGTTACGATTTCTACTGGGTAGGTTTGTTTGTGGGAATGAGTGTGCCTATGTTGCGGCGGATTTTGACCTGGATGCTCGTAGTGTTGTTGCCCGCGTCGCTGCAGGCTGCCGACACCAAGTCGGCGGTGTTGCACAGCCAGGGCGGCGTTTGGGTCAACGGCATGGAGGCGGCAGACGCGTCGGCGGTTTTTCCCGGCGACTTGCTGGAAACCAAGCCGGGATTTTCGGCGAGCCTCAGCGAAGACGGCTCGACGGTTTCGATCCAGCCGGAGTCGGTGGTGAAGTTTGAAGAAAATCTTCTGGTATTGGACCACGGAAATCTGCTGGTGGGAACGACGACGGGGATGCGCGTGCGGGTGCACTGCATCACGGTGATCCCGGTGTCCGACACGGAATGGACACAATACGAAGTAACCGACGTGAACGGAGACATTCAGGTTGCAGCGCATAAGAAAGATGTGCGCATCGAACTGGAGGGGAATCACGCGAAGACGCCCGGCGCGACGCAGGCCACGGGCGGGACTTCGGGCGGCACTTCGGGCGGCACTACGGTGCATGAAGGGGAACAGGCCAGCCGCCGCGAATCGGAAGCATGCGGCGCGGCGCCAAATCCCACGAGCTACAGAGGTCCAATCCAGCCAAAATGGATTGCAGCAGGAGCGGTTGGTACGGGCGTCCTGATCTGCTGGCTGGCTCACTGCTTTGGAGGCGGATCGGGGCCAGTGAGCCCGGAGAAGCCGTAGTTCCGTCAGACTTCAGTTCGGTCACATCTTAAGTTCCGTCAGACTTCGTTCCGTCACATCCCGCAAAAGCCGTTGCAGGACTACAAAATTCTTTCGTGCGCGTAACCGGCCACGACGAGTGCGGCGATCAGTTCGGCGATGTGATCGGGGCCGCGGGTTTCCATGGTGATGTCGATGGCGGTGTCGCCGAGATTGACATTGTGGTAGGCGCGGTCGTAGGAAGTCTCGACGATGTTGGCACGGTGCTCGGCGAGAATTCCGGTGAGGCGGTGCAAGGCTCCGGGATAGTCGGGGAGGTGGACGCGGAGGCGCACCAGGCGTCCATCTTTCACCAGGCCGCGTTCGATGATGCGGGAGAGCAGCGTGACGTCGATGTTGCCGCCGCAAACGAGGACCGCCACGCGCTTGCCGGCGAGCGGCAGTTTGCGATTGAGCATGGCGGCGATGGCGGCGGCTCCGGCGCCTTCGGCCAGAGTTTTTTCGCGCTCCAGCAGGAGAAGAATGGCGTTGGCGATTTCTTCTTCTTCGACGGTGACAATGCCGTCGACGTATTTCTGCACCATGGGCAGCGTTCGGTCTCCGGCGCGGCGGACGGCGATGCCGTCGGCGATGGTGGCTGCGGCGGCCAGGGTTACGGGCTTGCCTTCGTGCACTGCGGCCTTCATGGAAGCAATTTTTGCGGGCTGAACTCCGTAGACGGTGACGGCTGGATTCGTTTCTTTCACGGCACAGGCGATTCCGCCGATCAGGCCTCCGCCGCCGATTGGGACCACGACGGCTTCGACGTCGGGATGCTGTTCGAGGATTTCGAGACCGAGCGTCCCCTGGCCGGCGATGACGGCGTCGTCGTCGAAGGCGTGAACCAGCGTAAGTCCTTCGGCGCGGCTTTGCTCGACGGCCTTGGCGTAGGCTTCGTCGTAGTTCGCGCCGTGCAGGAGAACATCTGCTCCGTACGCGCGCGTGGAAGATACCTTGGTGAGCGGGGTGGGGAGCGGCATGACGATGCGCGCGTGGATTCCGTGGCGGCCGGCGTGGTAGGCGACTCCCTGGGCATGGTTTCCGGCGGAGGCGGCGATCACTCCGCGCGAGCGTTCATCGGCAGTGAGCGTGAGAAGTTTGTTCAGAGCGCCGCGCTCTTTGAATGCGCCGGTGCGTTGCTGATTGTCGAGCTTGAGGAAAATGGAATTATTGGTGAGTGCGGAGAAGGCTTCTGAATAAGTGCAGGGGGAAAGGCGGATGGCGTTGCGGATGCGATCGCGGGCGGTCTGGATGTCTTGAAGCCCAATCATGAAGGTTGAGCAG
>Ga0302326_10001168_pt1 | contig 68222 bp, 55 predicted proteins | sample Palsa_T0_3_FD_202264 | JGI IMG/M metagenome (GOLD analysis project Ga0302326, IMG submission 202264) | Peat permafrost microbial communities from Stordalen Mire near Abisko, Sweden - Palsa_T0_3 | ecosystem: Environmental > Terrestrial > Soil > Palsa > Peat permafrost | place: Sweden: Abisko... | reverse complement strand
AGCGGCCAAGCATAGTGATGTGGCGCTCGAATTTGAACCGAGCGTGCGCATCGCCGCACAGGACAGCGTGAGCATCTCACGCCGCAGCAGTACCACCTGGCATATTGCGGTGACCGGCATCAGCGGCCACTCTTCACAGATCTTTGGGGACCGGCTGGGATACGGCGCGATCTACGAGCTGACGCGAATCCTCGATAGCTTCCGGCGAGAGTTGCCGGAAGATGGATTGACTTATAGCGTAGGGCTGATTCTGGGTGGAGCCACTGCACAGCTGAATCAGGACCAAACCGGCGGGACGGCTACAGGGAAAGACAACGTTGTGGCGGCTACCGCGTTTGCTGTTGGGGATTTGCGGACGCTGAGCAACGAGCAGACAGAGCGAGTGGAAGCGAAAATGCGCGCGATCGTGGAGCAGCATCTTGCTAAGACAAGCGCGACGATTACGTTTGGCGACTCCTATCCGGCGATGGCTACTTCTCCTGCGAGTGAGCAACTGTTTGAGGAATGGAATCAGGCCAGCGAAGCGCTAGGACTGGGCCGCGTCCAACTGGGTGGACCGATGAGCCGCGGCGCCGGCGATATCGCCTTTGCTGCGCCGTATGTTCCGGGCCTGGTTGGTGTGGGAATCCTGGGCGAGGGCTATCATGCGGAGGGCGAGACAGCCTATCTGGATTCGCTGCCCAAACAAGCAAAACGAGATGCTGTGTTGATGGAACGGTTGTCCGGGCAGCCGGCAACGCACTGACACGGCGACCACGGGCTTGACAGGTTACACGGAAACCGCAGAGTGCACTTCCTGCGGTGGAGGAGAGTCCGATGCGTCATTGGACCATTTCTTTTCTGATCGTGGGAATCTTCGCGGGGAGTGCGCGCGCGCAGACTCCGGCAACCTTTACCAATACGCTCATGCCTGAACCGGCGCAGCTATCGGTCGAAACCGGGCGGATGGAACTGACAGAGTCTTTCACCGCGGTGACCGACCGATTTCACGACGTGCGGCTGGATGAGGCGATGGGACGATATTTGATTCGGTTGGAGTCCCAATCCGGGTTGCAGATAGCTACTACGCCGGCACGGGGATCAGCCGGGACATTGACAGTCACGGTCGATGGCCCAGGCGAGACGGTCCAGTCTCTCGACGAAAACGAGAGCTATTCGCTGGTTGTCAACGGGAATGGCGCACACCTGCAAGCGGCCACCGATGTAGGCGCGATGCGGGGACTGGAAACATTCCTGCAACTGGTGCAGAAGGATGGTTCCAGGTTTTTTGTACCCGCAATGTCGATTCAGGACACGCCCCGATTCCGCTGGCGCGGATTGATGATCGACTGCAGCCGCCACTTCCAGACGGTCGAGGTGATCAAACGCAGCTTGGACGGCATGGCCGCGGTCAAGTTGAATGTCTTCCATTGGCACCTCACAGACGATCAAGGCTTCCGCATCGAGAGCAAAGTATTCCCGAAGCTTACCGGCATGGGTTCCGACGGGCTTTTCTACACCCAGGAACAGGCGCGGGAGATCGTCAGCTATGCGCGCGCCCGAGGCATCCGCGTGGTGCCGGAGTTCGATATGCCCGGTCATGCGCAATCCTGGTTTGTGGGCTATCCCGAGCTGGCTAGCGGACCCGGACCGTATTCGATCGAACGCCACTTTGGGATCTTCGATCCGGTCATGGACCCCACAAGCAAGAATACCTACGAATTTATTGACCGATTCCTCGGCGAGATGGCCGGGATCTTCCCCGATCCCTACATGCACGTCGGCGGGGACGAAAATAACGGGGTTCAGTGGAGCCACAACCCGCGCATTCAGGAATTCATGAAGGCGCACAAGCTAAAAGACACGGCGGCACTGCAAACCTATTTCAATCAGCAGCTGTTGCCGATTCTCAAGAAACATGGCAAGTACATGGTTGGCTGGGACGAGATTTTTGCGCCTGGCCTACCGAAGGATGTGGTGATCCAGTCGTGGCAAGGCTTCGAGTCACTGGCGGCAAGCGCCAAGCAGGGATACCAAGGGATCTTGTCTGCAGGATTTTATCTTGATTTCACCGATGAGCATTACCTGGTTGATCCTGTGCCGGCTAATAGCGACCTGACTCCGGCGCAGCGGGTGCTTATCCTGGGCGGTGAGGCGTGCCTGTGGGGGGAGCACAACGTGCCGAGCAATATCGACTCGCGGCTATGGCCACGCACGGCGGCCATAGCGGAGCGGCTCTGGTCCCCGCAGAGCGTGAACAACCTCGATGATATGTACCGCCGGCTGCGCGTCGAATCGTTGCGGCTAGAGGCCCTGGGGCTGAGCCATCTTTCCGCCGAGGATCTTGGCCTGCGGCAGCTTGCGGGAACAGCGGCCATCGGGCCTTTGCGTACTTTGGCCAGTGTTCTGGAACCGGTTCGATGGCAGGAGCAGGGCGAATTGCAGCACACGACGCAGTTGACGCCCATGGATCATCTGGTCGACGCTTTACCTCCGGACCCTCCTTCGCGGCATGATATGCAGGTGCTGGTACGGGAGTATTTGGCGAAGCGCGACGCGGAGACGCGGGCAAGGCTGGAAGAGATCTTCGCAGCCTGGATCGCGGCCGGTCCAGAGGCACAGAAGATGATGGCCGCGTCTCCTCTAATGATGCATGAAGCGCCTCGCGCGCAGCAGGTCGTGGAATTGGGCACGATGGGCCAGCAGGCGCTGTCCTACCTGGATAAACAGGCGGCGCCGCCGCCCGGATGGACACAGACGAAGCTTGCGCTGATCGACGAGGATGAAAAACCAGTTGGGCTGGTCCGATTCACCATGCTCCAACCGCTGCGCGACCTGGTAAAGGCAGTCGCGAATTAGCGGGAAAAAAGCGCAGGGGCTGAAGAGTGTGCGTGAGAATCGCCGTTTCACTCAATCGGAACGGGACGTCTATGGGAACGGACGGGTGCCACACGTTCGCCTCAGCGTACGTGGGCCGAAAATGATATGTTTCGAATGCATTTCCTAGACCTGCCGTGGATTTGCCGGTCGATATGGCAAAAGCTATGGTGGGCTCCGCCCCGTCTTTTTCGACCCACGTACGCTTGGGCGAACGTGGGGCACCCGTCCCACTCCCATTGGGTTCTGCTAGGCTATCGGCCCTTACCTCTTTTGTACGAAGGAACCATGCGCTGGCGCTCGGAATTGGTCAGACGGGGGTGCGGAAGTTTCCTGGAACTTTCATCTCCGGGCCGGCGTACCTTTCCCTGTACCTTCAGGTTGGGCGGGATAATCCCATGTTCGTGCGTATTCGGTCTTTCCGTGTTTTACCAGTAGTTGCGCTGTTCGCGGCGATTCTGTTTTGTCCCAGCAGGGCACTCATTGGCCAGGACTCGGACGTCAACCTCGCGCTCCATGCCCACTCCCATGCCAGCGCCGCGGAAGCCGGTCTGCCCGCTTACCCCGGTGCAACTCTCTACAAAGATGACCACGACACATCAGCTGACCTCGGAGTGACCGTCGGCGATTTTCACATGAGCTTGATCGCGGTCAAGTACGTGACGAGCGACTCTCCGGAAAGGGTTCTGGCCTTCTACCGCAAACCGCTTTCACGTTATGGCGAGGTGCTTGAGTGCGACCACGGTAAACCGGTCGGCGCGTTGACGACCACGCGTTCCGGGCTTACCTGCGGTCAGGCACAAGTTGGAGGGAACTCGAGTTCTTCCACCGATCATGAGATTCGCGCCGGGGTTCCGAACCAGTACCGAATCGTGGGGATTGACGAGTCGCAGCCAGGATCCACGCGCTTTGACCTCGTCTACCTTGATCTTCCAAAGGACAACGGCAACAAAACAAAGTGATAGCGTTGGAGGGGCTGCGGCCCGTCTTTTTCGGCCCATGTACGCTGCTGCGAACATGGGGCAACCGTCCAGGGAATTGGGCTGGGTTGTTGCGGTTTGAACTTACCGCTGCCTTCACGCTGTGCGCTTGCAGTATGTCGAGCCTCGGGCTGGGCCACAGGCTGGGCCACTCGGCGAGGTGACGGGTGTGGGCACGGTGATCAGCGCGGTTCCGCAGCGGCCGGAAATCGAAGGTAACTGGCTCTGAAGAAACCAGTTGGCTATAATCTGCAACAAAGACAGATAGCCAAATCACCCATGGGGCTCTTTCGGTGACTTCAGAATTGCGCCGCCGGCATCCAGCCGTTGCGGTCTGTGCCGTGGTTAGACATATAGTGCAAAAGTTCATCGCCAGGTGGATCGTCGCGGCAAACCTGGCGAAAGGATTTCTTCTCCAGGAAGAACGATTGCAGATGGCTGCCTATGGGACGGTCAAGCGATGCAGAGGGCTTTTTCTTCTGCTTGCCCTCCTGGTATGGCATCCTTTACCGACGGCGTTTGCCGGCGACTCTCCTCAGGCAACGAAAAGCGCCCAGCCCAGCGAAAGGTTTCGCCAGCTTCCTTCCAGCTTTGAGTCAAACATGGGCCAAAGCGATCCAGCGGTTCGCTTTCTCTCTCGGGGACCCGGCTACGCGATTCTTTTTCAAGATCATGAGGCGGACTTCGTTCTAGCGAAGAGCGATGATGCCGGCGCGGGCCACGTGCCCCCTACAGCGGATACTGCTTCGGTTACTGATGTCCTCCGTATGCGCCTTGTCGGTGAAAGCGCAGACTCTTCACTCTCCGGCCGAGATCGATTGCCCGGAACAGTGAACTATTTTTCTGGAAGCGACGCTGCACGATGGCATACAGGGATCCCGACATTTGCCAAGGTTCAATATCGTGGCGTATATCCGGGCGTGGATCTCGTCTACTACGGCAGCCCAAGCAGGCTGGAGTTTGATTTTCAAGTGGCGGCCGGGGCGTCTGCGTCGAACATTCGGCTTCATCTCGAGGGAGCGCGACGCCTCAAACTAGATCGGAACGGCAATCTTGTCGTCTTTGCCGGACACGGTCAAATCAGTTTCCATAAGCCTCTGATCTACCAACTCGAATCCGACCATACGAAGCGTATCGTCGAGGGCCGGTTCCGCATTTTCTCCGACGGCACACTAGGATTTACGTTCGGGGACTACGACCATACACGTTCACTGGTCATCGATCCGATTCTCGACTACTCAACCTATTTGGGAAGTCAGAGCGGCGCAACGGCAATCGCTGTCGATTCAGCGGGGGAGGCCTTTGTGACGGGCTTCGCCGGCGCTTATATGCCCACAACCCCGGGCAGCTATCAACCCAACTTTCCGGCTGCAGGGAAAAACGACCCGTCTCCGGTGGGAGACTCAGTCTCCGACAACACTGCGGCCTTCGTGGCCAAATTGAACAGTGCGGGCACGGCACTTCTCTACTGCACATATCTCAGCGGTTCCAAAAACGATGCTGCCGACGCGATTGCGGTAGACGCTGCGGGAAACGCCTATGTCGCCGGACAGACGCATTCCACAGACTTCCCCGTGACCCCGGGTGCATTGCAAACGACGAACTCTGATAAAGTTGGCGCGGGATTCGTCACTGCGCTGAACAGTACGGGAACTGGTCTGATTTACTCTACCTATCTGGGTGGTTCTGTAGCGACAGCAATCAACGGACTTGCGTTGGATAGTTCAGACAACGTTTATGTTACGGGCACGACGCAAGATCCCGATTTTCCGGTGACTCCAGGCGTATTCCAAGCGACCAGTCCTGTGAATCCGGTCACGGAAGGGAAGGGCTTCGTCACCAAGGTCGCGGCTGGTGGCAAAACGTTGCTGTACTCGACCTATTTAGGCGGAAGCGGGGCGGATATTGCGTATGGTATTGCCATCGACACGAGCGGCAACGCCTATGTTACAGGCGGAACACAATCCCCCGATTTCCCCACTACACCAGGCGCCTTCCAGCGGGTCAACAAGGCCACGGTGTTCAACCCGCTGGGAGGCAGTTTTGTCACCAAGCTGAATCCCACCGCAACGGCGCTTGTTTACTCGACCTATCTGGACGGGAGCTTGACGGATGTGGCCTACGCGATCGCGGTCGACTCTGGAGGCAATGCTTACGTCACGGGCTTCGCCACTTCCCCTGACTTTCCGACGACACCAGGGGTCATCCAACCCACACTGGGGATTGAGCCGGGATTGGAAACGTCCAATGTGTTTATCACAAAACTGAACCCACCCGGCTCGGGCCTGGTCTACTCAACATTCCTGGGCGGCAGCAACTCCCCCAATCCCGGGGCATACGGTGATGCTGGATTGAGTATTGCCGTTGATGGCAGCGGAAACGCGTACATTACCGGCAGCACAGAAGATACGGATTTTCCGGTTACACCCAGCCCGCTCCAATCGCAAAACATAACTCAATTAGTCTCTGGCGACCTGGCGTCCTTTGTCACAAAGCTGAACCCTGCTGCGTCTGCGATTCTCTACTCCACCTATCTGACCGGCAGCGGTGACCAGTCAGGCGACCAGGCTGGTGCGAGTTGCGACTGCACAGCCGGGATCGCTCTCGACGGCGCGCTGAATGTTTATGTTGCTGGGCGCACAATTTCGACGGACTTTCCAACAACGTTGGGCGCTTTCCAGAATCAAAGCGGATTTGGCCCTAACGGCGGAATTGCGGCGTTCGTCACGAAGTTCAATAGCGCAGAGATGCTGCAACTTCCCACGACGACGACCACCGTAACAGCAAACCCAAATCCGCAATTGGCCGGACAGCCGGTAACCTTCTCCGCAACGGTCCAATCCACGTCTGGAAGCATACCTACTGGGACGGTTGGGTTCACTTATCTCGGCCTTTTCTTCGATGGCACTCCCTATGCTTTTGGTCCATGGAACAATGCGGGCCTGAATAGCGCGGGCACGGCCACATTCACGGCTCCATCACTGGCATCGGGTCCGATATCGGTCGTGGCCTACTATCTTGGTGATGCGAAGAATTCGCCGAGCAGCGGCTCCATGACGGAGACGGTCAACCAGATTCCCACGACGACTACCGTTACCGCGAACATGTCCTCGGCTCCCTACGGTACCCCGATTACCTTTACCGCGAATGTTGTGGAGACCGCATCGGGCAAACCCGCGCAAGGCACAGTGTATTTCGATATAGGTTCAAACTCGTACGCATCTCCCGCACTCAATAGCGCAGGACAGGCGACTTGGTTGAGCGGGACCGGAGGTCCGCCCTTAGCGGTAGGTTCTGACACAATTACTGTCGAATTCCTAACCCTCAAAGGATCTCCAGACCAGAATAGCCAAGGATCAATCGCAGTCAATATCACCCCCGTGGGCATCACTGCAGCGCCGACGTTTTCGCCGGCGGCTGGAACCTATTCCACGACTCAAGCTGTAACTCTGAGCAGCACCACTACCGGCGCTCACATTTATTACACCACCGACGGCAGCACGCCGACGGCAGGGAGCTCACCGTATCTGGTTGGACTTCCGATACAGGTCAATGGCAGCGAGACCATTCAAGCGATTGCCATTGCTCCCGGCGATTCGGCAAGCCCGATCGTTTCTGCTGCCTATGTAATCGATCTGCCGCCAGGCTTCAGCGTCAGCGGTACGACAGTCACCATGCCGGCGGGGGCAACCACCGGTAACACGTCCACCATCACCTTGACGCCGGCAGGAGGTTTCACGGGCAGCATCGCGCTGACCGCGGTGATCGCGGCGAGTCCGCCCGGCGCAGTAGGCTTACCCACGTTGAGTTTCGGATCGACTTCTCCCGTGAGCATCAGCGGACCCACAGCGGGCACAGCCACGCTCACCATTGCCACCAGTTCTGGGCAAACGACGCTGTGCACATCCGCGAATGTCATGGAGCGCGGAGCCCTCTGGTATTCCGGGGGCGGAGCGATCCTGGCCTGCGTGGTATTGTTCGGAGTCCGGCGGCGCAGCTTGCGGGCGATGCTGGGGATGTTAGCTCTCCTGCCCATACTCGCATGCGTGGCAGCTTGCGGCGGCGGCGGTACCACCCAGGTTTGCAGCGCCACGAGCACGACGGCGGGAGCTTACACCATAGAAGTAACGGGTACTTCAGGTTCGACTAAGGCCACCGGCATATTCACCATCATCGTGCAGTAGCCAACCGCGCTGCGCCAAAGGCAGGGTCTAAGCTGAATCGGCGGCCCAGATGGCACGAATGGTCTCTTCATCTCCGATCCCATCGGGAACAGCAGCACTTGGGTTATTGGCGTGATACCACGGCCTTCTACCGGAGTAAGGCTTCGCCGCACCGCTAGCCCGCAATCCAACAAGCCCCTTGGTGATTTGCCGGCTGCCGGGCATTTCCAGGTAGCCGTTCGGGTCGGTTGTCCGCACCCAATGCCAGGCATAGCGCAGCCAATCGGCGCGATATTCCTTATTCTGCTGCGCAAACCACGTAATCTCGTCGTAGCCCCAGATCCAATTGAATTGGCCACCATCGGCCCTGGCCTGTCCGGGTTGTTTGCTGACACCGTAATTGTCGAACTCAACAAGATACGGCAGGTGGTCGCACGTCCAGCCGCTAGGAGAAATCCCGCCCATGCTCCGGTTGTAAATGCCGTCGGAAAACCCTACTTTGAGGATCGCCCGCTGCGGCGTATCGGGAACTTCCATGATCCTGAGCGGAAACGCATGGAAATCCAGCACGAGATGTCCATCTCTGACCAGCCCACCGTGAGGAACATGCGCATCGCACAGCAGCATGTGTCTGCGAGCGTGCCTTGCTGCATAGGCCCGGGCCAGCGTAAGAACCTGCGACCAATGAGTCAAATCAGGATCGTTGCCGTTCATGATTTCCACCTGCCCATAGTGGATAGCCTCAAAGCCTGCATCGATGAACGACCTTGCCAGAAAATAGAAATAAAGCTTTGTTTCCGGCCGGCTCACGTCCGGTACTGACGAACCTGGTCCCCACTGGTCAACACGCCGGCCGTCGGGATAAAGCATGTCGGCATAGCGGAAATTCCTCCTTTCTATAGGCCGGCCCAAGGCGAAGAAAGCCCAGTCGGGCACTGCAACCTGTTCTATCTGCGTGGTCACGATCTCGAAGATGCACGCTTCAAAAAGCATCTCCGGATCAGCTTTGACGGCCACAAGAGTCTGCTGTTTTGCTTTTTCGAGATTGCTCAGGAAACGGGCCTCTCCGCCCCACAAGCACAGACTTCGTCCAATAAACTTTGCATCTATGCTCGTGAGCATTCGGAGGTCATCATCAAGGTCCCCCCGGCCGGCAAACAGGCTCTGCATCGTGATTGATCGCGAGAGAAAGTTATCTAATACATTTCGCGAAATGGTGCGATCGAAATAATAGTCGCGAATCGGCGGGGCGGGATGTTTTGCAGGTCTTCCTGAAGATACTGGCGAATTCTGTCGTGCGGAACTGACGAATGAAAGTGAGCTGGATCCATCTGCCAAGGCGAGGAGCGAAGCGGCAAGCGACGAAGTCAAGAACGTGCGTCTTTCCAAGAACCCTCCTGGAGAAAGAAGCTGCATATCCAGATCAAGTGCGCGGAATGGCAAAGGGAAGCGAAATCGTGATCAGCGTCCCGTTTTCAATCCTCCTGTCCAGGTAAATCTTTCCCGAATGATCTTCCACAATCTTTTTCGCGATCGCAAGGCCTAGCCCGTTCCCCGCAGCCTTGCCGTAACTCACAAAGGGTTCAAATAGAGAGTCCCGAATGGACGCAGGGACGCCGGGTCCGTTATCTCGCACATTGATTTGCAGGCTAGATCGATTTCCGTTCGTGCTGATGACGATCTGTCCCGATTTGGAAGCAACCGCCTCGCAAGCGTTCAGGATCACGTTGGCGACCGCCCGCTCGAGACGGCTGGCATCGAACCAGCCCACCGCACGGCCTTCATGGCGATGCACAATCTTGACCAAGCGGAATTCCTGCTTCACACCTACCATTCGGATCGCACTGTCCACAGTGTCAACGATGTTTCGGACCGCGGGTCGCAGAGTGTCGCCGTCCCTGGACCACTTTAGTAATGAGGAAACCAGGTCGTCCATCCGTTCGATGCTCGTACGGATCTCCTGGTAAAAAGCCTCCCGTTGCATCTGGCTGATATCTGGCTGGCTGAGAAATTCGGCATTGGCAAGTATGGCGGTGAGAGGCTGGCGAAGATCATGGGAAATATGGGCAATGATCCTGGTTAAAGCGCCAACCGAATCGAGACATGGAACATTGCAATCCCCGCTCAAAAACCCAGGGGGCAAGCACTGTCCCCTGGACATCGATAGCTCGAGCATTGAAACCCCTTCCATCTGCAAGCCGATGTTCGGAGCCAGGGTCGTTCCTTGCATCGGCATATCGTCATTAGCAACCCTGCGTGGGGTCGGAGGATGCCCCATCTTTTAGCTGTTCGGTCATAAACGGGGTGGTTTGCACGAGGCCGACGCCGCGCCTGCGTAAGTCTTTCAGCAGTTCGATACCGGCGGGGTCGGCGAAGGAAACGTCAGCTAATTCGAGCGACAACTGAATTTGGTCAAGAGAGGTATGCGCATCGCATGCTCTGCGCAGTTCCGCAACATAAGAACCGGCTATACGGCCTTCTACGCGAAGCGCCGCGGCGCTTTCAGATGATTCGATCACTGTGATCCTTAACATTGCAGTTGCTCATAGTGCAATCCACATGCCATTTATCGCGTCACGCGGCCGGAAGCAATCCGCCCGGCATAGGCAGCGAACTGCCCTAGGGCCAAGCGCCCTATCATGATGAAATTGCGACAGTTTGCCCTGAGTCGCGGTTCGATCTCTGACTGGAATGCTGCGGCCGACTCCTTCCCATCGTTCGGCCGATGAAAGAATCACCATATTTGGTGATCTTGCCCAAGTCCGATTCGCGAAACTACGACGGGCGGTGGCGCGGGCCCAGGATGCCAAGCTTCTTCATCCGGTGGCGAAGCGTGTTGGGATGAATGTTTACCATTTTCGCTGCACCCTTTGGACCATCGATCACTCCGCCCGTCAGTTGAAGCACAGCCCGGATATGGTTTCGGTCTACCTCGTCGAGGGTTAGGGTCCGCGTTGAAGACTCGAGAATAGCCTGCTCATCGTCTTGAGCGCTCATTTCCAGTACCTCGCCGCCTATCGTCGATGCGAGGATGGGCATAAGCTGGCAGTCCAGCCGGAGGGTCGGTTCTGTCGCTAAAATAACTGCGCGTTCAATCACATTCTGCAACTCACGGATGTTTCCGGGCCACGGATAGTTCGTCAAATTCTGCATGGACTCCCGCGAAACACCATCGATCTTCTTTCCCAGCCGCTTGGAGAAGCGGGCTATGTAGAAAGCCACTAACTGGGGAATGTCGGAGCGGCGCTCTCGCAACGGAGGAAGCCCGATGGGGAAAACGTTGAGTCGGTAGAAAAGGTCGGAGCGAAAGCGGCCGGATTCAACCGCCTCACGCAGGTCGCGGTTAGTGGCGGCAATGACACGCACGTCCACACGCAAAGGGCGGCTGCTCCCTACCGGCTCGAACTCGTGTTCCTGCAGAACCCGCAGCAGCTTGACCTGTGTCTCCGGGCTCAGCTCTCCGATTTCGTCGAGGAAGATTGTGCCCCCGTGGGCTAGCTCGAATCGGCCAATGCGCCGGTCAATCGCTCCTGTGAATGCACCCTTCATGTGACCAAACAGTTCGCTCTCCACCAGGCCTGCCGAGATGGCGCTGCAGTTTACATTTACCAGGGCACGGCCATTCCGTCCGCTACGGCTATGGATCGCGCGCGCTACCAGTTCCTTACCTGTCCCGGTTTCTCCGCATATGAGCACGGTCGCGTCCGTGGGAGCGACCTGGGCGACAGCATGGAGCGACCTGAGCAATGCCGGGCTATTCCCAATAATCTCCTCGAAGTTGTGCTCGGTGAGTATTTCCTCGCGGAGGTAAACGTTCTCGCTCTCTAACCTTGCTTTCAGGTTGTTGATTTCCTGATAAGACTGCATGTTCTGAATGGCCAATGTAATCTGGTTGGCCGCGTCCTGCAAAAAAGCTGCGTCCTCTTCAGAGTACTGATCGCGTTTCTGGCTCACTACGCTGAGTGCACCGATACACTTTCCCTGAAAAGCCAGCGGCAGGAGGCACATCGACTGGATTCCCTCGGCGCAGAGGCGGCGTTCGTTCGCATAATGAGACTCTCTTTGAAGATCGCGGCGCAGTAGCGGCTGGCGATGGTCAAACACCCAGCCGACGCTGGTCTCGCTTCGGGGAACCTCCAGCCCGGTTCGGAAATAGTCCGAGGACAACTCTCCCTCCACCGCAAGGAAGAGGAAAGAATCCCGCTCGGGTTGATGGAGGGTAATCGCGCAGCGATCGAACGCAATGACCCGATGCAGTGCCTCGGAAATAGAGCGCAGGAGGGCTTCCTGGCTGAGGTTCGTAATAATGGCATTATTGATCTGAAGCAGGCTGCGGTTCCGCTCTTCACTCTTGCGCAGTACCTCTTCGGTCTGCTTCCGCCCGGTAATATCGATAAAGGTGACGACCGCACCTTTCGTCTCACCCTTTTGTACGACCAGATTCGACCAATACTCTACAGGAAAGCTCGTGCCATCCTTTCGCCAGAAGACCTCATCGTCTCTGTGAACGCTCTCACCTTTCTGAAAACCAACATAAATTGGACATTCTTCGAGTGGATAGGGCGCGCCGTCTTTTCGGGTATGGTGTTCCAGCGCGTGCATGTTCTTGGCAAGCAAATCCCTGGGATCGCTGTACCCAAGCATGCGCGCAGCCGAAGCGTTGGAGAAAAGACAAGTACCTTCTGCATTGCAGCCGAAAATCCCCTCGGTTGCGGAATCGAGTATCAAGTGGACGCGCTCCTCAACACTGTGGAGGGCGTCTTCCGTCTGCACTCGTATAGTTCCGTCTTCGGCCGGATTGGGCAACATGCTACGGTTTCTCTAGGTTTCGTTGCAGCGGACCCGTCCTTGAAGAGGGTGCGGACCGCTGTGCAGCCCTTGTGTCTGATGCTCCGTCATGGCCAGTTGATTCTCCCGGCCCCGGGGAAACAGAAACCCCGCCTCAGCCTGGGATCTTGCCGTTGCCGTTAGGTCAAAAAGGATCGGGACGACTAATTATCCGATCTTCGAGGGAGTTGCTGAACTCTCCATTCTAAACGGTACTTCGTCGTCAAGCTACGTGAAGCCCTGTTACCTGCAGTTGACGGTGGCAGCAACGGGAGCGCCTTCTGCACTGTAAACAGCGGTCCCCTCTCCCGATCTAGCGAACGAGCGACTGGAAAGTAGTAGACATTCTACGCAGCCTTTGGTAGTAGTAGTATGTCTACTACTATGACCGAACCACAACGTTACCAAAACCGCATTGAGATTCTGCAGGGCACACTCGATCTTCTCGTCCTGCAAACCCTCGCCCGTGGCGAGCAGCACGGTCACGGCATATCGCAAACCATCCGCGCACGCTCCGGCGAACTGCTCTCAGTCGAAACGGGATCGCTCTATCCCGCCCTGCATCGACTCGAAAAGAAAGGCTGGCTCGATTCCGAGTGGAAAGTATCGCAAAACAACCAAAGGGCCAAGTACTACTCCTTGACAAAAGCAGGTAGAAAACAACTGCTCGCCGAACAGAACAAGTGGCGGCAACTGGTCGAGGCCGTTTCCGGCGTGCTCGAACCCGCGTGAGGACACCATGGCAGGGAATATGCTGCGCTTCGTTTTCCGTCGATTCTTCAAAAGGCATGATCTCGAACGCGAGCTGAACGAAGAACTCGCCTCACACATTGCGATGGACACAGCTCTCCGCATCAGTGAGGGTGAATCACCGGAGGCCGCGCGGCAGGGAGCATTGCGCCAATTCGGAAATCTGGGACTGGTGTCCGAGGTTACGCGAGACCAGTGGGGACTCGCCTGGCTTGAGCAAGCGCTCAAAGATTTTCGCTACGCTGTTCGGACATTCGCGCGTGTACCGCTTTTTACTGCCGTTGTGGTTTCGACACTGGCGTTGGGAATCGGCAGTTCTACGACGATCTTCAGTTTGCTTGACGGAATCCTGCTTCGTGCGCTGCCGTTTCCTGAATCGAACCGGCTCATGACGCTCTGGGAACTTCCTCCCCAAACCCGCAAGCCGAACGTCGTGTGGATGAACAATTTTGTCGCATGGAAAGAACGCAGCCATTCCTTCTCGTCGATGGCCGCGTTTATGGGTCTGCCGATGAACCTGCTCGCCGATCAGGGCAGCGAACAGGTTCCGGGCCTCGCCGTCACGGCCGACTTCTTTACTACTCTGGGAACTGCACCGCTGCTCGGCAGAACTTTCCGCCCCGGCGAGTTCTGGACCGACGAACCGCGTGAAGTTGTGCTGAGCTATGGCGCATGGCAGGGGCGTTTCGGTGGCCGGCCCGATGTAATCGGCAAAAAGATTTCGATCAACGTTCGACACTACGAGATCATCGGCGTGATGCCTCCGGGTTTGGAGTTGCCCAATCACAAGGCCGAACTCTATATTCCCCACGCGATTGACCTGAACGATGGACGGAACTACTCCGTTATCGCGCGACTTCGACCGGGTGTCAGTGCCCATGCCGCGAAAGCCGAGATGGCCTCGCTTGCCACCAACACCGCGCGCGAGAACATAGAGATGGATTCGGGATGGAGCGCCACCGCCGTGCCTCTGCTGGAACAGGCGGTCGGGCCCGTCCGTCCCATCCTGCTGATGCTCTTCGCCGCTGTCGGCCTACTGCTGCTCCTGGCGTGCGCAAATGTGGCCAACCTACTCATGATGCGAGCGTGCGATCGGGCCCGCGAGATTAGCGTTCGCCTGGCATTGGGCGCAAGTCGCAACCGCATCCTGCGACAACTGCTCATGGAGAACCTCCTGCTGGCCGTCTTCGGCGGTCTTCTCGGTCTCGTACTGGCCGCGTCAGCGGTCCACACGCTGAAGACGTCACTTCCCGAAAGTCTCAATATCCCACGCCTGACCGAAGTGAACCTGAACCTGTCCGTGCTGCTGTTTTCCGCAGCAGTATCGATCTTCTCGGCCATGATCTTCGGGCTGGCGCCAGCGATGCAATCACTGAAGCGGAACGTAAGCGAGGAGCTTCATGAGTCGACACGCTCGGTGACCTCGGGACGCAAGGTGCGACGCGCGCTGGTGGTGAGCGAGATTGCCCTTGCGATCGTGCTGGTCTCCGGAGCAGGGCTGATGGTACGGAGTTTTCTTCGCCTAGCCAGTGTGGATCCAGGCTTCCACGCGGAGAACGTGCTCACGGCCCGCATGCTCCTGCTGCCTGTACAAAAGGAGGAGTACCACGCCGAGGCCGTGCGTGAGATGCTAGCACGCGTTCGACGCTTGCCCGGTGTAATGGCTGCTGGATCGATCGGCTTGCTCCCCATGGAGGGTACCAATTCCGGCACGTGGTATTACCGAGCTGACCGTCCCGACCCCCAGCCCAGTGCTCGCCCCGAGGGCGACGTCTCCATCATTACACCGGGTTACTTCGAAGCCATGGGCATTCCCATGGTGCGCGGTCGTGTCTTCAACACGCAGGACCGCACCGGTGCACCGCTTGTAGCCATTCTCAACCAGACTGCGGCGCGTATGCTCTTTCCGGGCGAAGATGCAATCGGCAAGCGCCTGAAGGTATGGTGGACGAACACGCCTGTTGTCGAAATTGTGGGCATAGCGGCGGATATGCGGCACGGCGGTGTGGGCACGCCGCCCGATCCCTGCCTGTTTATGCCTAACGATCAGCAGCCCTTTCCATTTACGGCGCTTGTCGTGCGCACTGCCAGCGATCCCGTACGCCTCGAGAACGCGATCCGGGAACAGATCCGTCAAGTCGATGCAGACCAGGGCATTGAAAAGTTTGAACTTATGCAGCAGATGGTCTCGGACTCGATCGCGCGACCGCGACTCGAAGCCATGGTGCTGACCGCATTCGGCATGATTGCCCTCGGCCTTGCGTGCATCGGGCTTTATGGACTCATTGCGTTTTCCGTGACACAGCGAGCGCGCGAAATCGGCATCCGCCTGGCGCTTGGCGCTTCGAAAGAGGGAATATTCCGCATGATTCTGGGTGACGGATTTAGGCTCACAGTCGTAGGAATACTGCTCGGCTTTGCTGGCGTGATCGGCTCAACGCGCTTTCTGCGGGCTCTGCTCTTCGAAATCGACCCACTCGACCCTGCCACTCTAGTCACGGTGGTTTGCATTCTCCTGATCGTGAGCTTGGTTGCATGTTGTGTTCCGGCACGACGAGCCACGAAAGCAGATCCAGCCACGGTGTTGCGCGAAGAGTGATGCCCCAAAGACAACTAACGGAACGCCGGAAGAGGCGCTACGTCGACTCGGCGCGGTCCTGGCCTGCGTGGTATTGATCGGAGTCGGACGGCGTAGCTGGCGGGCGATGTTCGGGATGTTAGCTCTCCTGCCCATACTCGCATGCGTGGCAGCTTGCGGCGGCGGCGGTACGACCCAGGTTTGCAGCACCACGACCACGACGGCGGGAGCTTACACCATAGAAGTAACCGGTACCTCAGGTTCGACTAAGGCCACCGGCACGTTCGACATCATCGTGCAGTAGACAAATAGTCTTGATGCCGGTGGGGATCGACGAGTCGCAGCCGGGATCTACCCGCTTTGACCTCGTTTACCTTGATCTTCCAAAAGATAGCGGCGACAAAACAAAGTAGGGCGGAGCTTATCTCGACGGGATTTCAACTTCCGCATAGCTGCCGGGCTTGGCTGCCTGAATAGCTTGTATGACGCGTTGAACGTGGAGCCGAAGTTGCGGCCATTGCTGCTGACCCAGTACCACGATTGCAATCTTCCGGGCGGCAAGATTCTGCTGGTAGCGTATGTTCTTGTCCGTGGTCAGTAAGATATCGAAACCCGCTTCCTCTGCAACCACTAGGAGATCGCCATTCCTGAGGGTTGCCCAGCCTTGCTGAGCGGCAGTACGCACCGAGTGACCTACAAGATAGGGGCGGATAGGTAAAGGTGTCGCCTGGTCGAATAGGACGCGCATTTCACGAGGCGTAAGCGGGAGGCTTGTCCAGGCTACGCGCGGCGAATTCGATAACGGCTCTCACCTGGTCCCGGTCTAGCCCGTCAAACCACTCCAAGATGTCGTCGATGTTGGCTCCAGCTTCCAGATTCTCAAAAATCGCGGAAACCGGCATTCGCGTGCCCTTCAATACCCACGCGCCACTGACCTTACCGGGAATGCTCTCGACGGCGGGGCATTCAGACCAATCAATACCTGCCATGGTTCCGCCTCCCCTCCTATTATGCCTGACCACGGTATAGCAACGCGGCCCCCGATGAGCTTAGTGCACAACATCGGCAAAGTGAGTCTCAGGCGAATTGCTGCAGATCCATTCCCAGTTTGTAGGTTTCGCCGTTGGCGAGGAGTTCTTCCCACGTTACCTCGCGTTTCTCGTAGCCGGCCATGCGGCCAAGCATGCAACTGAGCGCGGTCTCTACGCCGGCGGCTATCTGGTTATGACAGGGGCCGGAGGTGATGCTGTCGATGAAGGTGCGCTCCTTGTCGCGATCGGCGAAGGCGAGATTGTCGTCAAAGCTGCCGTTGGCGGCGAATTTTGCCGGCGCCGCGGGGGTGTTCATTGAATCCTGCCAGGTCCAGGCTTGCGTGCCCGTAACCTGCACCGGACCCGAATAGGGAACCGTCGCCGAGCCATTTCCGCCATACAGATTGAGCCCAGCGTTGAAGCCGGGATTGCCAAACTGGGTGGAAGCGAAGGCGAAGTGAACCTCGTCCGGATAAGTGAAGTCGACCTGGTAGTTATCCCAGCAGTCGCCGGCGTGGGTCAGGATGTTGCGGCCTCCGGTTGCTGCGGCCTTCAATGGGTGCGCGCCAATCATCCAGTTGCAGAGATCGATGATGTGGATATTCTGCTCCACCAGGATGTCGCCGGAGAGCGCGCGATACCAGAGCCAGTTGCGCAGGCGGTACTCGTCGGGCGATGCCCCAGGGTGAACCTTCTCTTCCGAGGCGGGGGCGTTGTAGTAACCGGCGACCGAGCCGATTTTGCCCAGGGCGCCGGCGTTGATCTTTTGCGCGATGGCAGCGATGGGCGGCGCGCTGCGGCACTGGAAGCCGACATCGACGCTTTGCTCGGACTGCACGCGTTTTGCGATCTCCAGCGCTTGCTTGGCCTGAACCACGTCGACGCCTACCGGCTTTTCGCAGTAGACATGCTTGCCCGCGGCCACCGCGGCCTCGAGATGCTGCACGTGGAAGAAGGGTGGGGTGGAGATCTGCACCAGGTCGACACTCTTGGAGGAGATCAGCTGTTCATATGCGTGCGGGCCGTGAAAGAGCAGCTTGCTGTCGATGGATGTGCGGCCTAGGCGGGCGTTGAGCTGGTCGAAATGACTGCGGCCGAGCTCCAGCTTATCGGGAAAGATGTCCGCTAGCGCCACCACCTGGGCGGTGGTGTTGTTGGAGAACGAAGTGGAGACAGTGGTGCCGCGATTGCCGCAGCCGATCAGGCCGAGCCGTACTGCGGAGTTCGCCTTGTAGCTAAACGCAGTGCTGGGCTTAAGCAGAAGCAGGCCACAGGCGCTTCCGGTCTGTAGAAATTCACGACGATTCATCATGCCATCACCTCGCGCAGTACGCGCTCGAGATAGATCTTTTCCTGACGCACATCCACAATCTGTTGCGCACCGGGAGTCTCGCGCTCGATGGAGAGGACTCCGGTGTAGCCCAGACGATGGAGCTTGGTGAACACGGCGCGGAAGTCGACCACGCCTTTACCGATCTGGACTTCTTCGCCCAGTTTGTTGGGGTCGGTTGGCCAGAGGCCGTCTTTGGCGTGGACATTGCGGACATAGCGACCAATGATGTCGACCGCCTCGACTGGATTGGCCTTGCCGTAAAGGACAAGGTTAGCAGTGTCGAGGCCCACGCCGAGGTTGGGCATGGCGACGTCGCGGATGGCGCGCAACATGGTGATCGGCGTCTCCTGACCGGTCTCCATCAGGAAGGCTTGACCGTTGCCCTGGCAGTGCTTGGCCACGGTGCGGATGGCTTCGACGGCTCCGGGATAGAGCGGGTCGGCCGGATCTTCGGGAATAAAACCACAATGGGTCTGCACCTGGAGGATGCCCACCTGTTTCGCAAAATCGGACGCCTGGCGCAGAGCATCGATACGCGCGGCACGAGTCTTGGGGGGCACGAGGCCAATGGTGGAAGGTCCCTGGGTAAAGTTCCACTCCAGCGGACCTGGGCCCACTACCTCGACGGCGGTGGCGGTGAGCTGGTACTTCGCCAGCAGATCGCGGTATTGGGCGGCCAAGGCGGGGGTGAAGCTGCCGATGTACTTGTCGAGGGAGAGGAAGCAGGTGGAAAAGCCCAGCTCGTGCACCTTGCTGAAGTGTTCCTCGGGCGAGCCGTAGGGGGTGATGACCCAGCCAAGCGCAAAAGGTTTGACGGGAGCAGGCGGCATGGCGCCGAGAGCCGATGCCGGTTGTAGCCCATGGTGGAGGACGGTGGCGGCGGCAAGGCCGGCGAAGTGTCTTCGGTTCATTGAGTCCACTATAGGGCAAAGCAGAGCAGGCGTGCCTGGAAATTTGCGCCCGGAAGGGCCTCCCTGCAAAAACTGCAGGGCTCCCTGCATAGGCGTGGAATGCGAGCAGGGCAGGGCCCAAGCTCAAGCGCATGAGAGTCGCTGCCTTGCTGCTGACTGCTTTGACGCTGGTTCCTCCCCATGCCCCGATGCGTGCACAGAGCTCTGCATACGATCAGATCGTGGGGGCGGATGCATTGCGGTACCAAGGAGAACCAAAGGCAGCGGTCGCGATTCTCGAGCCCATGGTGCAGGGCCAGGCAGGCGGCTTGACCGATATCGACGTGGGGCTGGCCTGGAACGTTCTGGGATCGTCCTACGAGGATCTGCATATGCCCGAGAAGGCAAGGTCGTGTTACGAAACCGCGATTGAGAAACTGCGACCGATCCCGTCTGCGCAGGCCAAGTACGCCGCGGCCCTCGCCAATTTGGCCTCATTGGAAGGCTCTGAGTGACAGATGGATTCCGCGAAGGCGCTCTACGAGAAGTCGAACCGTACCTATGAAGGAATCGGGGATTTCGGAGGTGTCACCGTCACCTCTACTGATCTGGCCACACTCATGTTCGCCAAAAAGGACTTCAAGGCTGCGCACCGCTACCTGGCCCGAGCCTTTGCCGCGTCGCAACGCACCAGCGGATTGAGAAATGACGATATCGCGGGCCTGTACAGCGTGAAGAGCGCACTGGCACTGCACCAGCAAAAAAACGTGGAGGCGATTTCCGACAGCCAGCAGGCGATCAATCGCTGGACGCATGCTCATGGGCCTGACTATTACATGCTCGGGCTTGGATATAGTTTGCGAGCGCAGGCTAATGCGAACACAGGAGACTATGGGCACGCCCTTAGCGACGCGCAGCATGCGCTGGCCATCATCGAAGGGGCAAACGGCAAGGATACGGCGGCCTACTTGAAAGCTGAGATCGTGTATGCGCAGGCGCTGCAAGCTTCGGGCGCCAAGGAGCAAGCTGCAAGCCTGAGAAAAGAAGCCAGCAGCGGGCTAGCCAACTTGGAGTCGCGGCAGTGTCGCGGATGTACCATAGATGCCAACGGTTTCAGGTGACCCGCGACCGGACCGGATTTCCTGCTACGTGGCACTCACCAGCGACCACGTGCGCGGCTTTCAGTAAGGAAAGCCGCATAAAGTTCGCCAAGGCCACCAAGTTCGACAGGAAATCCGGGGGTGGCGATAAGAAAGGATGCCAATGAATTCGCGAACAGCCAACATCGAACCCTGGGTAGCTCTGCCTGCCGTTGAGAGCACTCCCTCCACGCGTGCGGCCACGGGCCGGAAGCTTTGGTGGAATGGGCACGTAGCCATATTTTCGCTTGCGCTCGCCCTTGCCCTGGTCACCGCAAGCGAGTGTCACTCGATCACCCACATTCCGTCGTTGCTTTATGGTTTGGCGCTTTGGGGATGGTGGGCCTGTGTGGCCAGCGCTCTTTGGAAAATCGGTGAGCGCGTGCCCCTCATGTCGAGCTTGACTCCGATGACCACCGTCACTCATGTGCTAGCGGCGACGGCGCTGGGCGTGGTGCATCTTCTCCTGATTGGGAGTGTCGGCTTTAGCGTAGCGGGATGGCAAGCCCAGGCAAGCGCGCTCTCGGTATGGACCAGCCAGTTCGGCATTAATCGTTTTGGCATGGAGCTGCTCATGTACGGCTTCGTGTTCGGGCTCACTGGGGTGATCCAGTTCCGGATTCGAGCGCAGCACGAGGCCATGCGATCGCTAGAGCTGCAAAGGCAACTCTCCGCGGCGCACCTGCGCGCGCTACAGATGCAACTGGAGCCGCATTTTCTCTTCAATACCTTGAACGCGATCACCACGCTGGTGGAACTGGGAAGGCAGAAAGCGGCGGCGGAGATGCTTTCTCATCTCAACGCCCTGCTGAAGAGCACGTTGACCAGGAACACGCCGGAGAAAGTTCCCTTGTCTCAGGAGTTGGAGTTTGTGGGCAACTACCTGGCTATTGAACAGGTCCGCTTTGCAGACCGGTTACGGGTGGAGATGAACGTAGACCCGAGCGCGGTAGACGGCCTTGTCCCTTGCTTTCTGCTGCAGCCGATTGTGGAGAATGCGATCAGGCATGGGATTGCACGGTGTGAGCATAGCGGAGTGGTGGAGGCGTCGGCGATACGCGATGGAGATGAACTGCATCTGCGCGTGCGCGACACGGGGCCGGGAATGCTGGACGAGCAGCAGAATGGACATGGCATCGGACTCAAGAATACCCGCGAGCGCCTGGACCACTTTTATCAGGAAGGTTACAAGATGCAGGCGCAGCCACTTAGTGCAGGCGGTTTTGAAGTCGCCATTACCATCCCTTACGAATGCCAGGCCATATGAAGCTCAAAGCCCTGATCGTGGATGACGAGCCCCTGGCGCGGGAGCGGCTGAGCTTCTTGTTGTCGGGACAGGAAGAGGTAGAGGTAGCCGGGGAATGCCGCAACGGACGTGAGGCCATTAGTGCGCTGAAGAAGAGCCGGTTCGATGTTCTGTTTCTCGATATACAGATGCCGGGGAAGAACGGGTTCGAGGTCATTGAGCAGATTGGTCCGGCGCACATGCCGGTGACGGTATTTGTGACCGCGCACAATGAATACGCGGTTCAGGCATTTGAGGTGCATGCGCTGGACTATTTGACTAAACCGGTTGAGCCGGAACGGTTGAAGGCAACGTTGCTTCGAGTGAAGGAGCGTATTGCTTCCCAGGCGGCGTTGATGACGCACGAGCAAATGAAGTCGGTGCTCAACAGCCTGGAGAACGGCGGAGTGCCGCGCCAGGATTTTCCCAAGCGGCTTCTGGTTCATAACGGCGCCCGGGATTCGTTCGTCAACGTCCGCGAGATCGATTGGATCGAAGCAGCAGATTATTACGCGTGCCTGCACGTCGGCACCAAGTCCCTTATGCTGCGCGAGACGATTAAAGAACTATCGCATACGCTGGACCCGGAGAAGTTCGTACGCATCCACCGCTCCGTCATTGTCAATGTGGAGCAGGTGAGTGAGATCTTCCGCGAAGGACAGAGCGAGGGATCGGTGGTGCTGAAGAATGGGCTGCGGCTTAGAATGAGCAAGGCTGGTTGGCAGAGTTTGCTTGCGGTGAGTCAGCGCTAGCCAGTTTTGGAGGCCGGCTCTGCAACGGCGAACCTTTCTCTCTGGCGCTGCAGCGGCACTACATTGACTCGATTGCATCGCACGCCGATCCTAGGCCATCTTCTGCAGCCACCTGGTATCCCACCTCCGTGGCGCGAGCAGAGATGCGAGCACTCTCCAATATCGATTTTAGAGCCGCTATTGCGGTGTTGACTGAATAATGGCTGCGCGCAACGTTCAACCCTACTCCCAGCCGAAATATGCGGGCTGCATTGTCAGGCTGATCCCAGCCATAGGGAACGATCAGCATCGGTCGGCCGGACCGTAACGCTTCGCCAGTCGTTCCTGAACCGCCCTGATGCACGTTGATGGCCGCGTGGGGAAACACCTGCGAGTAGGCCACATACGGCAGCACGAGAAGGTCCGGCGAGTCGGATTGTCGAATTGCTCTGCTACCGAGCAGAATCGCGCGACGACCCAAACGCTTCGCCGCCGCCGCACTGACTTCATAGAAATGACCTGGATTGTGCGCTGCGGTAGATCCTTGCGTGAAGACGATGGGCGCATCTTTAGAGGAGAGGAAACGAGAGAGCCGTGACGATACGGTTGCGTCTGTAGATCCATGGTCGAAGTAAACAAAACCAGACTGCAACGTCTGCGGCGGCCAATCCGGCTGAGGCTGGGCGAGCCAGGGTGAAAAGAGCGCCAGCACAAGATCGGGAGAAAACTTGTCTCGGAACACTGGATCGCAGTCCGATCGCAGTCCTTGCTCGCGCCTAAGGCGACGCACCGGATTGGACCAATGTCGGGTCGCCAGCCGGCCAAGGCTCAGCCCCGTTCTGTATGCGATCCGACCAGCCTTGCGCAAGTGGATCAGGGCGGGAGCGTTCACCGTCACGGAAGGATCAAAAGAGGAGAAAAAAGAAAGAGGTGACAAGATAGCGGACACCCAACGCAGGGCGAGCTTCTCGGCTACAAGCGGGGCGGCGTATACAATTTCTCCCGCGATCATCAGATCGGCGCCTGTCGCAGCCGACAGCAGATCTTCATAGGTACCTTTAAGCTCTGGCAAGAGAATGTTTCGATAGAGCACTTCCAGGCCGGATTTCAGGTCCTCGCATTTACGGATAAGGTCTGGGTTGGTCGGATCCCAATCAGGGCGAATTGCGCGGAAATTGATTCCAAGCGCCTCCACCTTAGGTTTGTAATAAGGAGTTGTGGCCATTGTTACTTGATGGCGACGCCGCATGAGTTCTAGCGCCAAGGCAAGGCATGGATGAAGATCCCCGAGTGATCCGATGGTTGCGATTACGATTCGCTTCGATTCAGACAGGCTGGTCACTCTACGCGCGCCTCAAGGACGATTTTCGCACCTAAGCTCTAGATCCCTCCGCTCCGCTTCGCTGCGGTTCCACGGCGCGCCGGGAGAGGCGGGATGACAAAGGGGAGGGGCAGCGCTTTCCTCAGCAGCCGTCACGAAGGGATGGAAAGAGCCGCAGAGTATCTGCGATTTTCGTCACCTTGGGGGGCGGCACTACTCCGATGGGGACGGAGTGACGAATTGCTGCCCCTGCGCTACTGTTGCAGGGTGCTTGCGGACATTGCGTCGGGGTTGGTTGCGCTTCCTGTTGCGTTGAAGAGGGTCGCTGCTCCGGCTTGGGCCATGGAAAGAATCCTGCCGGGGAAGATGCCCAGGATCAGGGTGGCGGAGACCGTGAGCAGCAGAGCAATGGTGAGCGAGCTTTTCAGTCGCGGCACCAACTGCACTGGGGCATCGTCCGCCGGCTTGCCATAGATAGAAGTGAGCAGGCGCAGATAGTAGTAGGCGGCAACGCCGCTGTTCACCAGGCCGATAATCGCCAGCCATACCTCACCCGAATGCAGGGCCGCGGTGAAGACGTAGAACTTGCCAAAGAAGCCGCCGGTGAAGGGAATCCCGATCAGCGATAGCAAGAAGAACGCCAACGCGCCGCCCATCAGCGGCGACCGGTAGGCGAGACCGCGGTAGTCGGCAACCGAGAGCAGCTTGTCGTCAAAACCACCGGCGTGGCTGATGATGGCGAATGCTCCTACGTTCATCGCCGCATACGTCGCGGTATAGAACATCGCGGCGGCGACACCTTCGTTGGAAAGAGCCGTGAAGGCGACCAGCGTGTAGCCGGCATGGGCAATGGAAGAATAGGCCAGCAGGCGCTTCACATTGTGCTGGCGCAGCGCGCCCAGATTGCCCACCGTCATCGAGAGGGCAGCCATGATCCAGATAAGCAACAGCCAATGAGCGTGCAGGGCCGGATAGGCGCCGTAGAGGATGCGCAAAAGCACAGCGAACGCGGCCACCTTGGGGCCGGTGGACATCAAGGCAACCACCGGAGAAGGAGCTCCCTCGTAGACATCGGGAGTCCAAACCTGAAAGGGCGCGGCAGAGACTTTGAAGCCAATACCAATCAGGATCATGGCCACAGCCAGAATAGCGAAGCTCGGCACTGGGCTCTGAGAGAGGCTCGAGGCTACTTCGGCTATGTTGGTGGTGCCGGTTGCGCCAAAGGTCAGGGCGATTCCGTAAAGAAAGAATGCGGTCGCGAAAGAGCCCAAGAGAAAGTATTTCAACCCGGCTTCAGGGCTTTTGCCGCTGCGCTTGCGAATCGCAGCCAGAATGTAGGTCGCGATGGAGGAAATTTCCAGGCTGATGAAAACCAACAGCAATTCGACTGCGCTCGACATCAGGCACATGCCCACGGCGCCGAAAAGAACCAGGGGGTAATACTCGGCTGGCCTTTCCTTGCTGCCATCGAAGACGTCAAAGGCGATCAGCATGGCGACCAACACGATGCCGCAGATCAAGACGTGGAAAAAGACGCTGAAGGCGTCGGTCTGCACGGTGCCATAGAAGGCTGTTCCCGCAGGCAGTCCCAATTGCCAGATGCTGGCCAGCAAAGCGCCGAGGACGCCCACCAGGGCGAGCACGCCGATGGGCTTACGGGTCATGTCGCGCGGCATCAATGGCTCGATCAGCATGATGAGCACACCAGTGATGGTGAGCCAGAGCTCGGGCAGAATGCGATAGGCTTGAGGCACTGGCATCACTGTCCCACCGCCATGCCTTGGGTGGGCGCTGTCGCCGGCGATGCGAGCTTGATCACTGCCCCATCGATGGCGCGTATCCAGATGGGGGAAGCAACGCCCATCACCAACATGAGAACAGCCATTGGCCAAAGGGCGATATGCTCGCGGCCGCCCATATCCACCACGTTCAATTCTGTAACCATCTTGGATACGTCGCTGTAGAAGACGCGCTGGATCATCCACAGCATATAGGAGGCACTCAGAATGACACCGGCCGTGGCTGCGCAAACCCAGGCGACATGGCCGGCAAACGTCCCGCTGAGGATAAGAAACTCGCCGATAAACCCGTTGAGCAACGGAAGGCCAATCAGCGAGAGCGAGGTGATGACAAACAGTGTGGCCAGATAGGGCATGCGCTTGGCCAAGCCACCGTAGGAGCCAATGTCGTAGGTTCCATAACGTTCGTACATGAAGCCAAGCAACAGCAGAAGCGCTCCGACAGAGACGCCTTCGTTCAGAGTCTGGTAGACTGCGCCGTCCAAGCCCGAGACCGCGAAGCCAAAGATGCCCAGTATGCAAAAGCTGAGCGAGCTTACGGTGGAGAAGGCCACCAGCCTCTTCATATCGCTCTGCACCAGCGCCACCAGCGCGCCATAGAGAATTCCAATGACCGCCAGGGCGATCATCCACGGCGCCACTTGGCGGGCCTGGGCAGGGAAGAGGCCGAGATTGAAGCGCAGGATGGAATAGAGGCCTAGCTTGCCGGCGACGACCATGGCCATCGCGGCGGGCGCTTCGCTGAAGACATCCCCTAACCAGCCATGGAGGGGAAAGACCGGCACCTTGACGGCAAAGGCGACCAGGAATGCCAACGAGGCCCAGAAAAGAGCCTTGGGCGGAAAGCTCAACGTATCCTGCGCCAGGATGGACTGCAATTTGACAAAGTCAAAGGTGCCGGTCTTGGCGTACAGCCAGACAATCCCTACCAGCAGCAGCGCCGAGGGCAGGAAGGTATAGACGAAAAACTTGATCGCCGCTTCGGTTCCGCGATCGCGGCCGAACATGGAGATAATGATCGCCATGGGCACCAGCGTCAGCTCCCAAAAGGCGTAGTAGAGGAACATGTCGAGGGAGACAAAGACGCCGATCATCGCCGTCTGCTGCAGCAGGAAAAAGAAGTAGAACTCTTTGGTGCGGTGATGGATGGCGTTCCAGGAAGACAGAACGCCAAGCGGGGCAAGAAAGCCGGTCAGCACCACCAGCCAGAGCGAGATGCCATCCACGCCCAGGTGATACCGGATAGCAGGGCTGGCGATCCAGGCGCGGTCGACTTCAAATTGAAAGCCGGATTGACCGTAGACGTAATGGAAGGGCAACTGGAGGGTCAGCCCAAAGGTGACCAGCGCGACCACCAGCGTGAACCATTGGATGATGCGGCCACGGCGCGGAAGCAATGCCACGACCACCGCTCCTGCAGTGGGCACAAAGGTCGTTAGCGTAAGTATCGAATCGTTCAGCACAATTGTCCCTTGCTCTACTTAGAGCTGCATGGAGAAGCCGAAATAGGTAATCAGGAGCAGGGCTGCGGCGCCAAATGCCAGCCACCCAGCGTAGGACCGGATGTTTCCCGACTGCACCCGCTGGACCAACGCCCCCAAACCGCGCACGCTGCCTGCCGCCAGGCTGCCGCCACCGTCGACCACTCCGCGGTCGGTTACACCCCACAATAAGTAACGGGCGGCCAAGAGTAGGGGAGTCACGATGAGCCCGGTGTAGATCTGGTCTATCCAATACTTGTGGACGAGCAGTCCGTACACACCACTGACGCGCTCGACCAGCCGATCGGCCAGGCCGGGCTTGCGGCGGTAAAGCAGATCGGCAAAAAACCAGCCGATGGCCGCCATGACCACGGAGACGAGGCTAAACAATCGCTCCTGCGTCTCGGTGCCGGCAGGGACGGATGGGGCCGCCGCGCCGGCATTGACCACGGGCTCGAGGAAGTGCGCGAACTGATCGCCGCCCCAGAGAGCCTTGGGAATGCCAATCCAGCCTCCGGCGAGCGCAAGAACAGCCAGCAGGACTACGGGCGCCAGCATCGACCAGGGGCTCTCATGGGGATGCGCATCGTGCGACCGGAGCTCACCGAAAAAGGTGAGGTACCAGAGCCGGAACATGTAGAAGGCGGTGAGCAGAGCGGTCACCAGGCCGACGAACCACAGGATCGGTCCCGCAGTAGGCGAAAGAAAGGCCTGGTAGAGAATGGCGTCTTTGCTGAAGAAGCCGGAGAACGGCGGCAGGCCGGAGATGGCGAAGACACCGGCGCTCATTGACCAGAAGGTGATCGGCACTGCTTTGCGTAGGCCGCCCATGGCGCGCATGTCCTGCTGGCCACCCATGGCGTGGATGACAGCGCCGGCAGCGAGGAAGAGCAGGCCCTTAAAGAAGGCATGCGTGACCAAGTGGAAGATGGCCGCGGAGTAGGCGGCTGCTCCGCAGGCCAGGAACATGTAGCCCAGCTGGGAGATGGTGGAGTAGGCCAGCACGCGTTTGATATCCGTCTGCACCATGCCGACGGTGGCGGCAAACAGGGCAGTGGCGGCGCCGATCACCGCGACGACGCCAAGGGCGAAGTGCGAGCGGTCAAAGAGCACGTGGGAGCGCACCACCATGTAGACGCCCGCGGTCACCATGGTCGCGGCATGGATCAGGGCGGAGACTGGCGTGGGGCCTTCCATGGCGTCCGGCAGCCAGACGTAAAGCGGAATCTGCGCGGACTTGCCGGTGGCGCCGAGCACCAGCAGCAGCGCGATGGCGGTGAGGAAGCCGTCTTGCATCTGGGGGTTCTGGGAGATGGTGGCGAAGACCTGGCTGAAGCTGAGGGAGCCGAAGTGGGCGATCATCAGGAACATGGCGAGGAGAAAGCCGAAGTCACCGATGCGGTTAAGGATGAATGCTTTCTTGCCGGCATCCGCAGCCGACTTGCGCAGGTAGTAGAAGCCGACCAACAGGTAGGAGGCTAGTCCTACGCCCTCCCAACCAACGAACATCAGCAGGAAGTTCTCCGCCAGCACCAGGGTCAGCATGAAGAACATGAACAGGTTGAGGTAGGCGAAGAAGCGCCAGTAACCCTCTTCTTCGGCCATATAGCCGACGGAGTAGATGTGGATGAGAAAACCTACGCCGGTGACGACCAACAGCATGACCAGCGTCAACGGGTCGAGCAGGAACGCGAAATCGGCACGGAAGGTCGAGGTTTCAATCCAGGGAAACGGCAACCGCTCGACATGCGGCAGAGCCAGACTGCTGAAGCGGAAGGCGACGCTGAGGACCAGCGCCAGCGGCGCCGCGGTGAAGAGCAGGGCAATGGTCGAGACCAGCGTCTTGCTCAGAAAACGGCCCAGCAATCCATTCAGCAGAAAGCCAATGAATGGCAGCAGCGGGATCAACCATAGATGGAGGGATGGATTTTCGTTCATAGTTTCATCAGGTTGACTTGATCCACGTTGAGCGTGCTCCGGGAGCGGAAGATGGCGATGATGATCGCCAAGCCGACCGCGGCCTCGGCGGCGGCGACGACCATCACGAAGAAGACAAATATCTGGCCCTGCAACCGATGCCATTGATAGGCGAAGGCGACAAAGGTCAGGTTCACCGCGTTCAGCATCAACTCAATCGACATGAAGACGGTGATGATATTGCGCTTGATGAGGAAGGCGCCCACTCCGATGGAGAAGAGGATGGCGCTCAGCACCAGGTAGTAAGCAATGGGGACGGCCATGTCAGTGCTCCTTGCTGGCCAGCGCAACTGCGCCCAGGATAGCAATCAGGATCAGAACCGACGTTACTTCGAAGGGAAGTAGCAGGTTGCGGAAGAGCACCTTGCTGAGGTCGCTGGTGGAGACCACGTAGTCTCCCAGCCGGGCGGTGGCCAGGTGGCTGCGGGCGGAAAGAAAGATGAAGGCCAGCAGAGAGACCAGAACTCCTACCCCCGGGATGCCGACGATGTAAGCGGCAGCGCTACCGCTGGTACGCTCTTCCGTCCCGGCATTGAGCAACATGATGACGAACGTAAACAGAACCATGATGGCGCCGGCATAGACGATAACCTGGGCGGCGGCCAGGAACTCCGCTCCCAACAGGAGGTAGAGCACGGCCAGCGAGCTCATCACCACAATCAGCGAAAGGGCGCTGTTGATGGGGTGGCGCTGGAACAGCAGGTTCAAGGCTCCAGCGACGCAGAGGCAGCCAAAAAAGATGAAGAGGACCAGATACATGCTAGTGCTTTTCTCCTATCGGGCCCGATGCTGATTGTAGAACACCTTGCTGCAACAGATTTTGAGTGCGAAGCCTCGGTGCTAGGCGAGCCATAGACTGGTGGCGATAATATTGGCGATGGCCAGAGGCATCAGAAACCTCCAGCCGAAGCCCATTAACTGATCGTAGCGGAACCGGGGTAGCGTGCCCCGTACCCAGATGTAGAGAAAGAGGAAACAGAAGACCTTCAACACGAACCAGAAGACGGGCAGGATGGCTTGCAGCAGGATTCCCCCGAAGGCAGGAATCAGCGACCCGAAGGGACTGGTCCACCCACCGAAAAAGAGCAACGACGCTACACAACCGACGGTGATCATGTTGGCGTACTCGGCCATGAAGAACATGGCAAACTTCATCGAGCTGTATTCGGTGTGGTAGCCAGCCGTCAGCTCGGTTTCCGCCTCCGGCAGATCGAACGGCGCGCGGTTGGTTTCAGCATAGGCCGCCATAAGGTAAATGAAGAACGCGACGAACTGGTAGCCGCCAAAGACATTCCATGACAAGAGGCCATGGGCCGACTGGCTATCCACGATTGTGCGCAGGTTCAACGATCCTGCCCGCAGCACCACGCCCACCAGAGAAAGCCCCAAGGCCAACTCGTAGCTGATTACCTGGGCACTGGCGCGCAGGGCTCCCAGGAGTGAGTATTTGTTGTTGGAGGACCAGCCGGCCAAGGCGATCCCATAAACGCCGACCGAGGTTACCCCGAGAATCACCAGGAGACCGATATTGACATCGGCAATCTCGAACATATCGACGCCATGCCAGGTGATCCGCGCCCCGAAGGGCACGACAGCTATCGAGATCAAGGCGCAGCCGAGGGCAATCATGGGCGCCAAAATGTACAACGGGCGATCGACGTTGGTGGGTATGATGTCTTCCTTCAGAAAGAGCTTGAGGCCGTCTGCCATGGGCTGCCACATGCCAAACGGTCCCACGCGGCTGGGTCCCCAGCGATTCTGAATGCGCCCCACTAGTTTGCGCTCAAGTAGCACGGTGTAGGCGACCGATCCGAGAAAGATCGCAAGCACGATAGCAATCTTCAAACAACTCAGGAGAAAAAAGATCAGGAAGCTCACAGGTTTCTTTCTTTCTCTTTACCCAGCGTAGTGCCTCAGGGGCTAAAGCCCTCATTGTTGCGGCTCAGTACGGCCCGGCTAAAGCCGTGCCCTGATACAAAGCCAAGGTAGTTCAGCCTGCAAATCCGTACCCTTCAGGAGTTGCAAGCGGGAAGGGGACACCGCAGGTCCCTCCGCTCCGCTGCGCTCCGGTCGGGATGACAAAGTTTAGGTTTGCTACATACTTCCAACCCTGGTTAGTCGGATGTACCCCCTTGCTAGTCCGCGGCTGTTTCTGTGGGTTTGGTGTGCGATTCCATGACCGAGTGCAAGACGGTGCTGTAACGGCCTAAGGTGCCGGAGGTGAACAAAGTGTCTTCGGCGGGCAGAATCAGTGCGTGGCGCTCAGGCCCGGCGTCGATTTGCACCAACGATGATTGCACATGGACGTCGTTGCCGGCCAATAGCTCCATGCGCGAGACCTGGTAACCGGGGACCAGCCGCTGAATTTCGTCCAGAATCGCAAAGGGGTCGAAGGGGCTCAGCTTGGGCTCCAGGTTTTGCGCCGCCAGCCATACGCTGTGACGGTCCGCTTCGCCGGATTGCGCACCCCGGGTCTGCCCCATGTCGGCGTGGACTCCACGGCCGAAAGGAACCAGTTTCCTGGGGTCTGCGCCCATGGTGTCGGCAAGCCGGACCATCAATTCGAAGTCGCTGCGCACGCCGGCGCGGTCACCTGCCTTCTTGACCAGCTGCTGGTCGCCGTAGGTGTTGGTGACCGTCCCCGACTTCTCGTAGAGATTGGAGGTGGGCAACACCACGTCCGCCAATAGCGCGGTTTCGGTCAGGAACATATCCTGCACGACGACGAAGGTGTTTTTCAGCGCAGCCGGATCGATCCCGTAGCGGGCGATGGGGTTGGCGCCGACGACATATAACCCTGCCAGATCCCCGCGTTCTGCAGCATCGAACATTTCCACCAGGTCCATGCCAGGAGTCTGGGGCAGGGTGTCGCCGTACTCCTCAGCAAAGGGGCCACCGTGATCGACTGGGACATAACCGGGCAGCAGGCCGGGGAGTAAGCCCATATCCGCAGCACCGCGGGAGTTGACGTAGTCGCCCAGGCAGGCGAAGCGGGCGTTGGCCAACCAGACGCCGAAGTTCACCACTGCGTCGATGTCCCGGCCGCGGTACTCAGAACCAAAGATGATCAGCAGGTTGGGCTCGGCACGCAGCGCCTCGCGGAACTTTTTCGCCTCGTCTCCTAATTGAGTCCCAGGAAAAGCTTCATCCTGCCCCGCCAGAAAACGTACAGCGTTGGCGTAACCGTCTTGGGGAATGATCAACGATTGGTGCGCCTGCCGCTCCAGCTTGATGCCGGCATGGTTCACGATGTAGATGCGGGCATTGTTGTGGCGCAGATTGGTGCGCAGGTTCCAGGCCAGCAGCGGATGTTGCTCGGTGGGATCATTGCCCAGCAACAAAATCGCCGGGGCGGTCATGGTGTCGCGCAGGGACGCGGCGCGGTCCTTCTGCCCGGAGATAGCGCGAGCAAACGCGGTGTAGTCGGCGGTGCGGTGATGGTCGATGTTATTGGTACCCAGTACCGTCCGAGCCAGCTTCTGCAGCAGGTAGTTTTCCTCGTTGGTGGTGCGGTTGGAGCCGATGACGCCGATGGTCTTGCCGCCGCGGCTCTCGCGAATCTCGCGCAGCTTGGTGCCTGCGTGCGCCAACGCCTGCTCCCAGCTGACTTCTGCGAATTTGCCGTCCGCCTGACGTATGAGTGGCTTGGTCAACCGGTCGGTATGGTTGGCAAAGTCGAAGGCGTAGCGTCCCTTGATGCACAAGAACTCGCCGTTGATGCCGCTCTTGTCGCGGTTATCACCGCGCAGGATCTCAGAGCCGTTAGAGACGCTGCGCACACCCAGGGTGGTCTTGCATCCATCCGCGCAGTGAGTGCAGACGGTGGAAACGTGGTTCATCTCCCAGGGGCGGGTTTTATAACGATAGGTACCCGAGGTGAGCGCGCCGACGGGGCAGACGTCGATGCACATGCCGCATTCTTCGCAGTCCAGGTGATCGCCCTTGTTGGGGGCAATGACGCTGCTGACGCCGCGATTCTGCACCCCCAGGGCCCAGACATCCATGCCCTCTCCACAGGTGCGCACGCAACGATAACAAAGGATGCAGCGCGGCCGGTCGAAAAACACCACCGGGGACCACTGCTGTTCTTCACGGTGCTGCTTGACCTCGGTGTAGAGCGACTCCGGCGGCCCATACTTGAAGGTCATGTCCTGCAGCTCGCACTCGCCGCCGGCATCGCACACCGGGCAATCGAGGGGGTGATTGCCCAGTAACAGCTCGATGGTTGCTTTGCGCGCTTCGGTAATTTCTTTGTTATCGGTGTGGACTACCATGCCTTCCGCAACCGGTGTGGTGCAGGCGGTTTGCAGCTTCGGCACCTTTTCCAGGCGCACCAGGCACATGCGGCAAGCTCCACAGAGCGAAAGGCCGGGGTAGTAACAGAACGAGGGAATCGCGATACTCGCGGAACGGCAGGCCTCAATCAACAGTGTGCCTGCGGGTGCGGTGACCTTCTTGCCATCGATGGTAAAGGTTACGTCAGCCATGGGTTCCTATCTTTGTTATGGGCGGGCGTCATACGCTGGCCAAGGCCGCTTCCCTTTGATGGGCGTACGGACACGGTTTGCCATCCAGGTGGTCTTCAAACTCCTTGCGGAATTTGTCCACGAAGGCGATGGTGGGCATGGCCGCAGCGTCGCCCAAGGGACAAAAGGTGCGGCCCAACATGTTCTGCGCCAGGTAGCGGATATTGTCAATATCCTTGGCCACGCCGCCGCCAGCATGAACGCGCGTTAGCGTCTTCTTCAGCCAGTCGGTGCCTTCGCGGCAGGGAATACACCATCCACAGCTCTCGTGCTGGTAAAACTTCATGGTGCGCAGGGCGAACTCCACCATGCAGACGCTGTCGTCCAAAACCACCACGCCGCCCGAACCGAGCATGCTGCCCGCCTTGCCTACCTGGTCGAAGTCCATGCCGATGTCGATCTCGTTGGGCAGAAGCACCGGGGTCGAGGATCCGCCGGGAACGACGGCTTTGAGTGACCTGCCGTCGTTAATGCCACCCCCCACCTCGTAGATCATCTTCTTGAGGTTGTAGCCCATGGGCAACTCGTAGACGCCGGGCTTGGCCACGTCGCCGCTGAGACAGAAGAGGCGGGTGCCGCCGTTGCGCTCGGTGCCAATCTTGGCGTACTCCGCCCCTCCGATGCGGAAGATATGGGGCACGGTGGCCAACGTTTCAGCATTGTTAATGACGGTCGGCCCACCGTAGAGTCCGACCACTGCGGGAAAGGGAGGACGAATGCGGGGAATGCCGCGCTTGCCTTCGAGCGATTCCATTAGTGCCGACTCTTCGCCTACTTCATACGCGCCCGCGCCGGTATGGGAGACAACATCGAAGTCCACATTGCTGCCAAAGATCCCTTTGCCTAGAAAGCCCTTGGCGTAGGCGTCGTCGATGGCCTTCTCCATGATCTTGAGCAGATAACGATACTCGCCGCGGAGGTAGATGAATCCCATCTTGGAACCGATGGCCAAGCCGGCAATGATCACGCCCTCGATCACCGAATGGGGGTCGTACTCAAAGATCAGGCGGTCTTTACAGGTGCCGGGTTCGCTCTCATCTCCGTTGACCAGGACGTATTTGGGTTTGGCGGATTGCTTGGGAACGAAGGACCACTTCATGCCGGTGGGAAAGCCTGCGCCGCCGCGGCCGCGCAGGTTCGACGCCTTCATCTCGGCGATGATCCCTTCCGGTCCCAAGGTGATGGCCTTGCGTACAGCAGTGTAACCATCCAGCTCGAGATACTTGTCGATGTCGCTCGCGCCCTTGCCGAAGCGGAACGAGATCACCTTCACTTCATCTGGATGGGATACGAGATAGGCCATGCTTTCTCCGAGTGGCGTGACTAGGTCCTGGAGCGGTAGTCGTCGAGAATCTGGTCCATCGATTCCGCGGTCAAATTTTCGTGAAAATCGTAATTTACCTGAACAGCGGGAGCCCAACTGCAGGCCCCGATGCACTCCACTTCTTCCAGGGAAAAAAGCTTATCGGGCGTGGTTTCCTTGTTGCCGATGCCCAGGCGCTTTTTGCAGTGCGCCAGGAGTTCATTGCCACCACGCAACATGCAACTGATGTTGGTGCATACCTGTACATGATACTTGCCCGCCGGGACGGTGCGCATCAGAGAGTAATAAGTGATGACGTCGCGCACATCCAGCTCTGTGACGCCGATGCGGGCGGCGACTTCGCTGACTACCTGGTCGGAAAGGTAGCCGACTTCATCCTGCGCATAGAGCAGCATGGGGATCAAGGCTGACCGGCGCAGAGGATAAAGCGTCACCAAGCGGTCAAAGCGCGCGGCCAAGGCGGGACTGAAGATGGTGTTTATCTGTGTGCTCATAGTTGTCAGGGGTTACAAATTTGAACCGCAGGTCCCTCCACTACGCTACCCCGAATTTCCTGTCGAACTGGTTGGCGTTGTTGTATTTTATGCGGCTTTCTTTACGGAAAGCCGCACACGTGGTCGTCGGTGGAGCCGCGTAACAGGAAATCCGGGTTCGCTCCGCTTCCCGGCACGCCGGGACAGGCGGGATGACAAATCTATCTGGGCACCTACATGGTTATGGATGAATCGTGGGACCTAATGTACTCATCGATTCGTCCGCGATTACCTTGCCTCGCCCCAGATAGCCTATCCAGTCGATGGCTGCCTGGTCGATTTCCTTGGCACCCGCCGGGACCGTAAGTGTTCCGTGTTCGTCGATGCGGAACGCACCGCACTCTTCCCGTTCCGGGTGGGTGGTGCACCAGTCTCCCTCACCGCTCTCGGGACTAAAGTGGAGGCTCAATGTGGAGTCACCATGATTGACGCTCGCCTCGTTCAAGCCGCTGGTCACCAGGTATGGATTTCCGTTAAGGCCGGCTGCATGCGCATAGACGCGGAGCATGCTCACCAACGACTCCCAGACGTGCGAGCGAACCTCGATAGGATCGCTCACCGGTCGATTTCTCCAAGCACGATATCGATCGACCCGATCACGGCGACCACATCGGCCAGCAACCGGCCTACACACATGGTCTCCAGGGCCTGCAGCGAGGCAAACGTGGGGTTGCGCATGTGCACGCGATAGGGCTTGGCGGTACCGTCGCTGACCACGAAGTAGCCCATCTCCCCGCGCGGAGATTCGATCGCCTGGTAAACCTGGCCGGCGGGTACGGCAAAGCCTTCGGTCACGATCTTGAAGTGGTAGATCAGCGACTCCATCTGGGTCTTCATTTTTTCCCGGTCGGGCAACACCACCTTGGGCGCATCAGCCTTTAGCGGCCCTTGCGGCATGCCGTCGAGCGCCTGCTGGCAGATCTTTAGCGACTCCCGCATCTCCTGCACACGCACCGTGTAGCGGCTCCAGACGTCGCCTACATCAGAAACCGGCACCTTGAACTGGAACTTCTCGTAGCCGGAGTAGGGCATGTCACGGCGCAGATCCCAATCGACTCCACTGGCGCGCAGTGGCGGCCCGGTGACTCCCAGGGCGATGGCATCGGCGGCGCTGAGGTGGCCCACGCCCTGCAGCCGGCGCACCCAGATGGGGTTGCCGTTGAGCAGGTTCTCGTACTCATCGATCTTCTCCGGCATCATCTTGAGCAGGCCCTGCACCCGCTGGTAGAAATCGACCGGCGGCTCCAGCGCAATGCCCCCTACGCGGAAGTAAGAACCCATCATGCGCTGGCCGCTGACGTCCTCAAAGATCTTCAGGATTTCTTCGCGCTCGCGAAAGGTGTAGAGAAAGAGGGTCAGCGCGCCGATATCCATCGCGTGTGTACCCAGCCAGACCAGATGAGACTGGATGCGGGTGAGCTCGTTGAGCAACACGCGCAGAAACTGCGCCCGGGGCGGCATCTCCAACTGCAGCAGCTTCTCAACCGCCAGGCAGTAGCAGAGATTGTTGGACATGGGGCTGAGATAGTCGATGCGGTCGGTGAGCGGGACCACCTGCTGGTAGAACTTCGCCTCGCAGGTCTTCTCGATGCCGGTGTGCAGGAAGCCGATGTCGGGCACCAGGCGGAGCACGGTTTCGCCGTCGATCTCCAGCACCAGGCGGAGCACGCCGTGGGTTGAGGGATGCTGCGGCCCCATGTTCAGGACCATGGTGCGGTCCTTGGAGCCCTCCTCCACGCGTGGTTCGATCAGCGGGGCAATGACGTAGTCGGCGGCATCCATCAGCGGTAGCCCTCCACCGGGTAATCCTTGCGTAAAGGATGACCTTCCCATTGATCCGGCAACATGATGCGGCGCAGATTGGGATGGCCGCCGAAACGTACTCCGAAGAGGTCCCAGACCTCGCGCTCATAGAAGTTAGCCGAGGGCCATTCCGGGGTGATGCTGGCTACTTCCGGGTCCAGGCTATCGACCAGGACGCACAGCCGCAGGCGTTCTTTGAGGCTGTGGGAAAGGATGTGGTAAGTGACTTGAAAGCGCGGCTCGCTGGGGTACCAGTCCACGCAGGTGACGTCCACCAGGAAGTTGTAGCCCGCCTTCTGCAGAGTACGGCAGACCGGGCGGAGGTCGTCACGCTCGATCCATAGGTTTAGTTCGCTGCGATCGAAGCGGGCGTTGGTGATACAGGAGGGCTTGGCGGCCACCAGGGCGGCGATGGCGTGGTTCTGGGCGTGGGCTTGAAGAACGGCGTCTTTGTCGTTGACGGCATCCATTAGAGATCCACCTTGTCGGAGGACCAATCGAGAATTCCCTTATTTTTAACGTAGAAGAGCCCGACCAGGACAAAACCGAGGTAGACCAGCATCTCCCAAAAGCCAAACATGCGCGAGCCTACCAGCTTGGGCAGATCACGGTAGACCACCGCCCAGGGAAGCATGAAGACGGCTTCCACATCGAAGAGGATGAAGAGCATGGCGACCATATAGAAGCGGACGGAGAAGCGGCCGCGGGCATCACCTTCCGCCGGGATGCCGCACTCATAGGTGGCCAGCTTGGCAGCGAAATTCCGGTGCTTCCCGATGAACCAGGAAGCGGTGACGATTCCACCCCCAAAACACACAGCGACAAGGATTTGTAGCAGCAGCGGGAGGTAGTTCCAATAGTAATCGTAGGTCTGCATTTGAACTCGCGGGGGTTCGAGGTTAGGCCCAGTCTCGACTGTAAGTTTTCGCCTTCCCAGAGTCAAGCTGGCCGGATTTCCTGTTACGCAGCACCGACACCCCCGCGTGTGCGGTCCCGGCCAGCCGGGACCGCATGAAGCTCGACAACGCCACAAGCCTCGACAGGAAATCCGTCCCCCTGTTGCGCGATGGTAACGAGATGGGTGAACGGTGCGGGAAAGAGAACTGCTCAGAATGTCTCGGGACAAGCATCTCGTGCAGGATGTGCGAACTCCGCCAACCAGGCGATCTACGGTTTTGATTTTCACGCAGGCATCTCAGGGATCTCGCCTTTTGGCCGATAGCTCCGCCATGAGGTGGAATCATGCTCAGGTTTCGTCGCGCCCCATTGCCAGAGGAATTTGCCGGCACCGTAAACCACGATCCATATTTTGGCTCTACTCCGCGGCCAACACCGCAAAACGTTGTGCAGACGCCGCGTGACGGTTGGTTGGGCAAATTGGGGTCGTCCCCCCAGCCTCGGACTCTTGTCCGCCGCCGGCTCTCAGCGGAGGGTGGCCGCGCACTGGAAATTCTGGGCCACGCGATCGAATATCTTGCCGACGAGTACGCCGCGGATCTTGCGGACAAAGGGCCGCTGGGGAGTGCCGACCCGCGCGTAGCAGCCATCCAGATCCTGAAGGAACGCAACCGCGCTATCTATTATTCCGGCACCGAGGTGCAAGCGCCCTTTCGACGCCTGAAGCGGTGGCTGGGCCGGTGATACTCTCCCTGTATGCATTTCGTCCTCAACGGTCAATCGCGGGAATTTCCCGGATTGGCGGACCCGGCCCACCTTCTAGACCTGGTCACTGACCTCGGTCTTCAAGGGGATCGGGTGGCGATCGAGCATAACGGCAATATCGTTCCCCGCGCAGAGTGGGCCAATACCGGCCTGGAGGATGGGGACCGGCTGGAGATTGTGCACTTTGTCGGCGGCGGCTGCACCTGATGGGCCGCTTGCGCCAAGCAGCAAGCTTCCTGCTTGCCACCGCCTGCATCGCCGGCACTGCGTTCAGTCAGCAGAGTCCGCGGCAAACGCCGCTGCACGCGCAAGGCAGCGACGAGGACCTGGGCCCAACCTTTACCGTTTCTGATTTGCCGGTGGGGCGGCCCCTGCGCATCGTCGTCTACGGCGACATGCGCTTTACCGATCCGGCCAATACTTCTGACACCCATCCAGGAGCGCGCAAATGGCTGGCGCAAAAAGTCGGCGAAGAGAAGCCCGACCTCCTGCTGCTCACCGGAGACATGCCCTTTCACGGCAGCGATGCGGACGACTGGAAGGTCTACTTCCAGGAAACGGCGCTATGGACCCAGGAGCAGCTGCGCATCTATCCCACCATCGGCAACCATGAGGGACTTCCTGATCCTCGCAGCGGACTGAGGAACTACCATGCTGCCTATCCGCAGATCGGCGACCGCGACTGGTACTCGGTGCAACTGGGAAATATCTATCTCATCACACTGGACAGCAGTACCTTCCTTAACGTCGGCTGGGCGCAGCGTAAATGGCTGGAGTTACAGCTAGCCCATCTTCCTTCGTCCACGGACTTTGTTTTCTTCCTCTTTCACGTACCACTGGTTTCGGATCTGCAAACGGCTTTCATGCTTGGCATTCCCGACCATGACACACTAGCGCTGCGCCACTATCTCGAAGCCCAGGCGGCCGCGTCGCACGCCAAATTCGTGATCTTCAACGGGCATATTCATAACTATGAGCGTTTCGAAATAAACGGCATCACGCACGTGATCACCGGTGGAGGAGGCGCGCGGCCTTATCCCGTCTTTATCCGCGGGGATCAAGACCTCTATCGCGCCCGCACCTATCCCAACTTCCACTATCTCGTCATCACGCTCGAGGGTAAGCACGCCGACGTGAAGATGTACCGTGTCGTGGACCCGGACGCGGCACAGAAGTCAGTGGAAGTGAAGGATAGCTTCACGTTGGACGCGAAGTAGTTTAGGCATCTTTCGCGCTTCCACTACTCAATGATCTGGAACTGTTTCATTCGCTCTTCATTGATGGTCAATCCAAACCCAGGCACATCGTCATCGAGATCGATGAAACCGTCCTTGGCTCGTGGCTCGCCATCGAAGATATACCAGAACAGCTCATTGCCTACCTCAACATCGACCGGCGGGAAGAACTCCGCCATGGGCGAGTTAAGGCTTGCCATCACGACGTGGTAGTTGTGCATCTGTCCCGCATGCGGAATCACTGGAACGGAAAATGCTTCCGCCATCGCTGAAATCTTCCTCGCCTGGCTGATCCCGCCAACGCGGTTGGTATCGACTTGAAGGATGTCCACGGCACGCGCTTCGAGCATGTCGCGTACGCCATAGGAGGTGAACTCATGCTCGCCGCCGGCGATAGGCACTCTGCCATAAGACTTCAGCTCCGCATATCCGCGTATATCGTCGGGTATCACCGGCTCTTCCAGCCAGCGCAGGTGGAAAGGTTCGAGCAAGGGGAGCATGCGTTTGGCGTAGTCCAGGGTCCATCCCATATAGGCATCCGCCATCACATCGATTTCATCTCCCACCGTCGTCCGCACAGTGCGGACCAGGTCAAGGTTGCGCTGCATTCCGGCGGCTCCATCGACCGGGCCCCAGCCGAAGCGCAGCTTCATCGCTCTATACCCTTCGGTTTTGTAGCGTTGCGCTTCAAACGCCAACTGTTCCAGCGGGCAGGAGTAGAGCCGGCTGGCATAGACCGGAATGCGCGCCTTGGTTCTGCCTCCAAGCAGGCGAAAGACGGGCTGCCTGGCCGATTTGCCCAATAGGTCCCATAGGGCGATATCCACCGCGCTGATCGCGGTCATACCAATGCCTTTGCGCCCGAACGCCATGGTCTTGCGGTACATGTGCTGCCACAAAAATTCGATATCCCAGGGATCCGCGCCGATGAGCAGTGGCTTGAGGTGGTGATCGATCACCTGCTTGGTGATGAGCGGGGTCAAGGCAGCGTTGCCGATCCCTACCAGCCCATCGTCGCTCATCACCTCTACCACCAGCCAGCTATGGAAGGTGAACGTGCTCATGGAGGACGACTGCGGCAGCGCGAGTAAGTCCATCGGGTTGGTGCAAAAATGCGGAGACAACGGAGTTGTCTTGCCTGACCACTGCGCTACTCTGGTGCGGACTTCGCGGATCTTCATGATGAAACCAGTTTCCCCCGTTCCTGGAATAGATTGGTTGCCGGCGGACGCAGAACGCCCGAGGTCAAAAGAAGGATGGCAAATGCCATCGCGTGAAGACTTCCCACCACTGCAAACAGAGTGCCATAGCCCGCTCCATAGGTAAGGAGCTGGCCGGCGGCCAGATTGAAGATCGCACCCCCCATGGCGCCGCCAAAGCCGATCAATCCTGCGACCGAGCCAACCGAGCTCAAGGGGAAAACATCGGTGGGCAGGGTCATGATCAGTCCGGACCACGACTGCTGGCCGAAAAACGCAATGCTGAAGAGCAACAAAGCAAAGCTCACGGAAACGTGGGGCACGAGAATGACAGCCGGCATCAGCGCGGCGCTCAGGCCCAGAGGCAGCTTGCGCGAGAAGTTGAGAGAATGCCCACGCCGTAAGAGCCGGCTCGAGAACCAGCCTCCGGCAAAGCTGCCCAGGCCGGAGGCGGCGTAGGGAATCCAGGCGAAATAGCTGACACGTTTAATATCGAAGCCGCGGGCATCGTAAAGATACTTTGGCAGCCAGAAGAGGCAGAAGAACCAGGCGGAGTCGCTGAGGAATTTGGCGCCCACCATGCCGAGGACGGGAACCGAGGATAGCAAGCGCAGCCAGGGTATACGCGCTGCATCGACAGCCGGCTGCAGCAGCGCTGGTTGCCGGTACATAGTCAACCAGCCGGCTGCCCAGGTGAGGCCGAGTGCAGCAGCGAAGAAGAAAATATAGCGCCAGCTTCCGAGCAAAAGGATGAGCCCGATCAGGGGTGGGGCGAGCACGGAACCGAGGGCGGTCCCGGCGTTGATGATGCCCATCGCCGTGGCCCGTTGCGTAGCGGGCAGCCACTCCGCAATCACTCGTGTGGCCGCGGGAAATGCCGCGCCCTCACCCATGCCGAGCAGCAGCCGAGCCAGCACCAGCAGCGTCAGGCCATGGGCGAAACCATGCAGAGCGCAGGCCACAGACCACCAAGCCATGCTGACGGCGAACCCCACCTTGGTGCCGATGGTGTCTAGAAATTTGCCGCCGCCGGCGTAGAGCAGGGCATAGGTGGCCAGGAATGCGGCCTGCAACAAGGCAAACTGTGCATTGGAAATCGGGATGTTCCGCTGGATGGCGGCGATAGCAACCGGTAACGCTTGCCGATCGAAATAGCTGATGCCGATGGCCACCGTAACCAGGGCAACGAAGAACCATGGCTTGGTTTCTAACCGCATGTTCTTCCTTTCCCGAGCTTCCGGTTAGTTGGCTGGCCAGGTCACCCGCAAGAGCGATAGACCCATCCGTGGCAGTTGCACATCGAGTTTTATCTCTCCGTTTTCGGGCGTGATCCAGCGCGGGGAGTCGAGGAGCTGTAGTTGCCCGGCAGCTTGCAGCATAGCGTATTGTTCGGGAGTGGGACTCTGCGGCGACCCCATTTCCTTCCACACAGTGTAAGCGTTGCTGTGATGATCATCGATGCGGTAATGCTGCAGAAGCACGCGATGAACAGAGGGCGGAATGGATTTGATCGACACGGCAACAGCAGAGCCGGGAGCGGCGACGTCATCATCGTGATAATTCCACAGCAACACCGCAGCTTCGCCGCTCGAGCTCGTTGCCAGAGCATCAATATCCGGGGCTTGGCGTACGCTGTGGGCCAGGATACTGTCGAGCGGCGCGGCCGCGCTGCTCACCGCTGCCACGCGATTGCCCTTCATCAATCCAGCCATGCGGAAGAAGTTCAGTACCGGTTTATCGACGCCATTGGTGGCCAGCGTGCGATAGCCGTCGAAATAGGGTTTGCCTTCGAACTCAAAAGCCCAAGTCAGCATGGCAAGCAAATTTACCTGCTGGCGATCCGCAAGCTCGAAGAGGCCCTTCATCGCCGCTGCTGTATAGCTGGGATAGAGCGGTCCATTGCGATAAGCATTGGGCGGATAAAGACGCGCGGAGCAAGCTGCGCAGCCCTCGGGATCGGCTTCACTCAAGATGATGGGGAGCTTCTGGAACTGGGGGAACTGGCGCACGATGGCAAAACCATCCGCGGCATTGTTCAGTTCGTGGTCGAGGCCCATTTGCACGTGACCGTCGACTACATTTGGCCGTCCTTTTACATGGAAGGAGATAAAGTCCAGCGGGATCGGACCCCCTGTCGCCAGGCTCTTGTTACTGGCGCAGTGGGCAAGAAAGGCTCGCAGATATTCAGACGCATTGCCCTGCGGGCCCGGGCCTGTGGTTGCAGGTCCACCTACGCGCGCATTGGGGATCGCCTGGCGTACGCCCGCGACTGCGTAGTCGTACAGCTTGTTGTACTCGTCCTCGGTTCCTTTCCAATAGTATTTGCCATCGGGTTCGTTCCAAACTTCCCAATACCACGCGGCAACGGTCTCCTTGCCGTACCGCTCGACCATGTGCGCGGCCAGCTGGCGGTTTAGCTCCTGCCAGCGCTTGTAATCTTTTGGCGGAAACGACCAACCTTCTTCTTCTCCGGGCTTGAGCGGCCACCCGATGTGGTAAGGATCGGGATGGGTAGAAAGTGCCTTGGGCATAAAACCGAGTTCGACCATGGGGCGCACATGCGCGGCCGCATAGGCGTCAAATATCTGGTCGAGAATGGTCCAACTATAGATCGGATTTCCGTTCGCATCCTCGGTGTAGACGTTCGACGAACTCCATTTGAGATCGGGCTTCCCGTCACCGGTGGCGAGCAGGAAATGGGCGCGAATATAGACCGGAACCGGGCTCAAATCGTGCAGTTGGGCGAGCAGGGCCTGGCCATTTTGTGTGACCGTATAGCCTGATTCGTCGTAGCCAAACCAGCTATAGATGGGCGTGAATTTCCCTACGGGTTTTGCCAGGTCCACATCGATACGAACAGCGGTTTGCGCCCTGCAGAACAACGTAATCAGCAGAAGGCTAAACAGGAAGAGATATCGACGGGTCATGATTTGGCCTCAGTCTCAAGTGCCGGGCGTGGTTCGGCCCGGGAGGAATGGTAGTACCACTGTAGGAGCCCTGTCAACCGCAATCGAAACGAATGCTTTGGCGTGCCACAGCGTCCTCCGCTCAATCTTAATGCGCCGCCCGTGTTGAGCGGTGTGAGGCAAGCATACCGCAACCACTCCGCTAGAAAATAACCTGGTTTTTTATCTTGACAGGCTATTTTTATTGGTACTACCATTCGCCGCGATTCATTTCACTGCAAGTGCCCGGCAGCCAAATTTCGCACGACTCGCAGCCCGAACACTCTCCGCGAGGCTATCGGACCGGTTCAGTGAGGAGGCTGTGAATGCAAATCAATGCGTGGAAGAAGTGGCGCTTTATTCTGCGACTCATCGTCGTCTGTCTTCTGGCTGGAGGAAGCTCTCTCGTTGCGCAACTGCAAGAGGCGCGCATCATTGGTGTCGTGTACGATCCTCAACATGCGGTTGTTCCTGGAGCAACCGTCACCGTCACAAATACCGGCACCAACATATCCGAGACTGTAAAGACAGACTCGTCGGGCAATTATGTAGTCACCCCGCTTGATCCGGGAGCCTATACCGTAAATGCCGTCGCTACCGGATTTCAGACGACGGTGCGGAACGGGATTGAACTGACCGTCGGGCAATCAGCCGAGGTGGATCTCGGGTTGACTATTGGAGCAACAGCCACCCGGGTGGAAGTAACCACGACGGCCCCCATGCTCAACACTGAGTCCGGCAGTCTGGGTCAGGTCATCAGCAATACCCAGGTCGTGGATCTTCCGCTCAACGGCAGGGAATTCACCGAGCTTGCGCAACTCTCGCCTGGCGCGGTTTTCCTGGCGGCCACGGGCAATGTGCAGAACGTACGGCCGGAGAACGTGAACGGCAACGTGATCAGCGGAATTAGCGGCCAGCAGACGGTCTTTCTGCTCGATGGTGCCGACGTCACGGAATATCATGAGGGGGGTACCTACATACAGACCTCGATCGATGCTTTGCAGGAATTCGGCGTTGAGCAGAATTCGTACTCGGCCGAGTTCTCGGGGGGCGGAGGTACATTCAATTCCACCACGAAATCCGGTACCAACCAGTTCCATGGAGACCTGTTCGAGTTTCTGCGTAATGAGAAATTCGATGGAAGAAATTTCTTTGCTTTGCAAAGAAACGAACTCAAACGGAATCAGTTTGGCGCCACTCTTGGCGGTCCTGTATGGGTCCCAAAAATCTATAACGGCAAAGATAAGACCTTCTTTTTTCTGAGCTACGAAGGCGAGCGACAACTGCAGGGAAACGTCACCGTCACTCCAGTCCCAACTCTGGCTCAACGAAATGGGGACTTTACCAAGAAAATCTACGACCCTCTCACCACGGCATCGGGAAAACGCGAGCAGTTCCCGGGCAACGTTATTCCGCAAAACAGATTCGCCCAGCCGGCCGTGTATTTCAACCAGTTGATTCCATTGCCGAATTCGGGCAGCAACTACGTTTCTAATCCAGTCTCCGACTACCTGGATGACAAGGTCGTGATTCGTTTGGACCAAACGATCAATGCCAGTAACAAACTGTTCGCCCGGTACAGCACCGACCGCAACCGGGAGACTGATTTCGCCGCGTTTCCGGCACTGGGATCGAGCTATCTTCAAGGTCCCGCGACAAATATCGCGGGAGCACTTACCACTTCCTTCGGATCAAAAATAATCAACCAGCTCCTGGCTAGCCACCTTCAAGGGCAGTACCGGTCCACTGCCTACTTCCAAGGACAGGGGGCAGCCATGGACTTGGCGGCTGGCATCGACCCCTCCACGCTGGCAGGCCTTCAGGACGCAGCCCTCTCAAGCTTCCCGATCTTTAGCCTCTCGGGCTATCTTGGGACGGTCTTCACGGGACAGGTCAATGACGGGCGGCCGAAGTGGCAGAACCGCGCCGCATATGAATTGACCGACAACTTGACCTGGGTCAAGGGCAAGCAAATTTTCACCTTCGGAACGAGAATTACCCGCCGCTCCATCGAGTTCACCGACACGCGCGACCATGACGGGAGCTTCAGCTACACCGGCGTGATGACACAGAATCCGGCTTCGTCCTCCGGTACCGGTGACGCCTTTGCCGACTGGATGCTCGGTTACCCGGCAAGCGCAATACGAGGGAACCCAGCCACCTGGTGGGGTGGTATTGGGACATATTGGCATTTCTATGCTCAGGACGACTGGAAGGTCTCTGACAAGCTGACGCTGAACCTCGGTTTGCGATACGAGTACTCGCCTTGGTTGACGCCTTATCGCGGCCAGGGGGCCGGTTTCGATCCCACACAGGCGCAACCCATCATCGTCTCCAGCCGCACGGACCAGATTGACCTCGCCGCACAGCCCGCCGCGCCTCTCGGATACCAGTTATATGGACAATATATACAGACGACTCATCAAGCTGGTCTCCCGCTGACCGTGACCGCAAAAAACGGCCTTCAGTTTGCGCCGCGTTTCGGGTTCGCTTGGCGGCCCTTCGGAGAAAAGACCGTCTTCCGCGGCGGATTCGGGACGTTTTTTCAGGTCGAGCAAACAAACCTACGGTTGAATTTCAATTTCCTTCCGTTCGCCCTCACAGAAAACATCAGTGCCTTAACCAATGTGGTGCCCACGGAGACCACGACGGATTTCTTCTTAGGCCAGAGCTTTGGAGCCGGACTCGCGCCGTCAAAGTCGCCGGTATCCTGGAGTCCACTTCCAGAGCACGCGAGAGCGGCCGTCGATCCGCACTGGAGCTTGGGGTTCCAACGGCAGCTTCCTGGTGCGATGGTCTTAGGAGTTGATTATGTGGGCACGGAAGGCGTAAATCTGCCCGGAACACTCAACATCAATTATCCGCCAGCAGGACCGGGGAGCGTTCAGGCCCGGCGGCCGTACCCTAACTACGGAACGATTACCTACGAAGCCCAGAACGGGTTATCTGTCTACCATTCAGCCCAAGTAAAACTGCAAAAGCAGACGTCTCACGACTACTGGTACCTGGTGTCGTATACGTTTTCGAAGAGTATTACCAGCCAGGAGGTTCCCGCGATGGGAGGCAATGGCTTCCTCAATAGAGGTCTTTCTTCCTTTGATGTTCCGCAGAATTTCACAGTCAGCGGAGGCTATGCGCTGCCCTTCGGCCGGGGTAAGCACTTCCTGGGTTCGGCCGGGCGGTTCACGGACGCGTTCGTTGGGGGCTGGCAATACCAGACGATTAGTAACTTTCACAGCGGAGTACCTTATACTCCCACCGTGTCGCGTGACGTCGCGAACATCAATGTAAGTGGCCAGCACCCGAATCTGGTAGGCCCGGGATGCCGAAAGAGCGGCTCGTTAAAGAATTACTTCATCCTGACCGATTTTGCTGTGGCCCCCAACTACACTTTCGGTACTGCCGGCACTGATATCTGCCGCGGCGGTGGTTTTGCAGAAGTGGACATGTCCCTTTTCAAGGACTTTCCAATCACCGAAGGCTCAAAACTGCAATTCCGGGCAGAGGCCTTCAACCTGCCGAATTCCGCTTATTTCAATATACCGAGCACTACTACGATTGATACTTCCAACGGCGGCCAGGTAACCAGCACCGCCAACCAAAACAGACAGTTACAGTTCGCTTTGAAATACGTGTTCTGAGCGCGGGGCTTTGGATGCCGGAGCGCAGAGGTGAGAGGTATGAAGGGATCAGTTTTGGGTATTTTGCTGTTGGTCGTTGGGGTACCGCTAGCTGTAAGTGCGCAGCAACCGGTCTATCTCGATCCCTCCCAGGCGATGGACAAGCGAGTGGACGATCTGATTCAACGGCTCACGCCCGATGAGAAAACCTCCTTGCTGAGCACCACGGCGCCGGCGATCGAGCGGCTGAAAATACCGGCGATGAACGGTTGGAATCAAAGCCTGCATGGAATTGTATGGACCAAGCCGACCACCATGTTTCCCGTGCCGATCAGCATGGCGGCTACGTGGGACCCGGCACTGGTCCATGACGTAGCGGCGGCGATCGCCGATGAAGGGAGGGCGATCTACAATTTTTGGCCTACGGTTTCTGGCAAGACTGAACTTGTGCGGGGACAAGCGGTCACCATCACAGCGGATGGGGCGAGGATCTCGCATAACGGCCTCGTCTATCGCTCGCCGGTAGTCAACATGGACCGCGATCCCCGCTGGGGCCGAATATGGGAGGCGTTTGGCGAAGACCCGCTGTTAGCGTCGCGCACTACCGTCGCCTACGTGAAAGGCACACAAGGGGATGACGCGAAATACCTGAAGCTCGCGGCCACGCTGAAGCACTATGCCGTCTACAACGAAGAGCGAGATCGTGTCAGCACATCCACTGATTTGGTGAGCGAGCGGATGTTGCGCGAGTACTACCTGCCGCAATTCAAGGCGGGCATCATGCTGGGACACGCGGCTTCGATCATGTCGTCTTACAACGGCATCAATGGTATGCCCAATGTAGAAAACAAGCTGCTCTTAACCACCATCCTGCGGGACGAGTGGAAATTTGACGGATTTGTGGTTCCAGACAGCGGTGCAGTGCTGAACCTTGTTACCGCGCACCGGAAGTATCCGACGGTTGAGGAAGCCGCAGCGAAAACCATTCTTGCCGGCAGCGATCTGGATGATGGCGCTTATGCGCTCGCGCTGCCGAAAGCGCTGGCCGAAGGGCTCCTGACCGAGAAGGACATTGATCAGTCGTTGCGCCGGGTACTGCGGGTGCGCTTTCGGTTGGGTGAGTTCGATCCGCCGGAGATGGTCCCTTACAGCAAAATCGGGCCAGAGATGATCGAATCACCGGCGCACCGGCAACTGGCGCTGCGCACCGCGCAGGAGTCGATCGTGTTGCTGACCAACAAGAACAACTTTTTGCCGCTGGACAAGAGCCAAATCAAGACCCTCGCCGTCATCGGGCCCTTCGCAGATTTTGCTCAAACCGGGCCCAACTACACCGGCCAGTATTCGAAGTTCGTGAAACCGCTGCAGGGCATTCAACAAAAGGTAGGGCCCGGAACCCAGGTGCTTTACGCGCGCGGCAGCGGGATTGTGGAATCCGACAATCCTGAGGCAAGTATCGCTGAAGCGGTTACAGCCGCGAAAAAGGCGGATGTCGTCATCCTCTTCGTGGGAATCAACCAGATGCTGGAAAGGGAAGGCATAGACCGCGATTCGCTAAACCTGCCGCCGCTGCAGTTGAAGCTGCTGCAAAGCGTTTTAGAAGCCAATGCAAAGACGGCCGTCGTCTTGCTCAATGGTGGTCCCGTTTCACTCGCCCCGCCGCGCTTCGCAGGGCCCGGTCCACGAGCCATGGATATTCCGGCGGTTCTCGACATGTTCTGGGCTGGTGAGGAAGGCGGGACAGCGGTGGCTGACGTGCTTTTCGGGGACTACAACCCAGGCGGAAAGCTCCCGTATACGGTCTACGCAGGCGAGAGAGACCTGCCGCCGATGAACGAGTACGACATCACCAAGGGTTTTACTTATATGTATTTTGCGGGGAAGCCGGAGTATGCGTTCGGCCACGGGCTGAGTTATACCACCTTCGACTACAGCAATCTGCGGCTCTCGTCCAACCAGATTGGGAGCGATGGACAGTTGACCGTGCAAGTGGCCGTCAGGAACAGTGGCCAGCGAGCCGGCGATGAGGTGGTGCAATTGTATGTGCACGATGGTAATACCAACGTAAAGCGGCCAAAGGAACAGTTGGCGGGTTTTGAACGGATTCGTTTGCAGCCAGGGGAGGCGAAGACGGTCAGCTTTTTGCTGCCCGCGGAGCAGCTGGCCTACTGGGACAGCGACCAGGGGATGTGGGTCGTGAAGCCCGGCGGAGTGGACGCGATGGTGGGGAGTGGGTCGGACGATATTCGCCAGAAAGCCCAGTTCCAGATCACTACGGCCGGCCAATGGCCACCCGGTGAGTTGACCACGCGGGTGTCTCTCGGCAACTAGCAACCAGACGGCAAGCGGAATACGTTACATTGGATTATCAAACGTGAGCTTTCTATAGGTTCGATCCATGGCCGCCAATTCCTCATCTGGTGCAGATAAGGGCGATCTCACAGACTGGTTGATCCTGCGCTTCAAGCAGCTCATCAGTGAGGGAACACTTACGCCCGGCTATAAACTCCCCTCCGAGCGTGAGCTGTCGCTTCACTTCGGGGTCAGCCGGACTTCTCTGCGTCCAGTCATGAAGATTCTCAAGATGATGGGGGTGGTCTCGCAGCGGGTGGGCGACGGCACCTACCTCAATGGCGATGCCTCAGCGGTGCTCGCCGAACCAATGGAGTTCCTCTTCCTTCTGGACGAAACATCGTCTCAGGAACTGGTGGAAACCCGCTTGATGGTCGAACCGACGCTGGCAGCCAAAGCGGCCGAACAGGCCTCTCGCGAGCAAATCCTGGTGTTGCGGCAAACCATTGCGGAGATCGAGGCTGCAGGGAATGACCAGTTCAGGATCATCGAAGCTGATCTGCTCTTCCACCGCACCATTCTGCAGAGCTCGGGGAACCGGCTCTGCGGCCGCCTCTTCCAAGTCATCCATCGCTCGATGATGAACATGATGATGTTGACGTCGCAGATGGTAGATCGGGATCACACTCTTGCCTTCCACCAGGCAATCTTCGAAGCGATCCAGCGCCGTGATGGGCCGGAAGCCGAGCGTCACATGCGCCAGCACCTCGTCGACGCGCGCGCCCTCCTGTTGCAGGCCCGGCAATCAGAAGCCAACGAGCGCCTGCGCAGGAGCATTCGCAAAAATACTGCCAAGAAGCGGTTAGTTGGATAGGCTGACGACCGAAATGGCTCTTAAAGACTTGGGCTGCTGTCTTAGTTCAGCTTCGCATACTCCGCCTTGGCTTGCTGCAGTACCGGAATGTCGGGGTCGGCCTCTTTCCAGAGGGTGAGGAAATCCTGGTAGGCAATCTTCGCCTTAGTCTGGTCTCCCGACAGCACGTAGGCTCTGGCCAATTGCAAGTGCGCCAGTGCGCCGATGGGATCGCTCACCACAGCCCCGCGGTGATCAAGAATTTTCTGGAATTCCGTGACCGCTTCGGCGCCCTGCCGCGCAGCCATATAGGCCTCGCCCCGCACGTAGACCGGATAGAGGGCCCCGAAGAACCCATTTATGGCGCTACGCGGCTGGCCCAGCTCATTGGGTACGGCGGTTTGTAGAACTTCTATCGCCTGGGAAGGCTCGCCATGGTTCAGCGCGAGAAGCGCGCGAACCGATGGCACGTAATTGAATCTGACGGATGTGTCCTCGGGGAAGTTGCGTTCCAGGTCATTCGCGAGTGTTTGTGCCTCGGAGGAATCCCCCGAGAGGGCCAGTGCAAAGGCGGCGCCGTACTGCACCTCCCGGTTCTTAGCAAGCTCAAGTGCTGCCATTGCGCTCCGCTTTGCCGCGGGCGCGTTTCCAACAAACGCTTCCCGCAGTGCCGCTCTGATTTCGAATAAAGCCGACCTTTCCTGATGGCCCGCCTCCTGGGCAAAGTTCACCGCACGCTGTGACATCTTCCTTGCCTCGTGCAGGTGGCCGGAATCTGCCAGAACAAAAGCCTCGCGGTCAGAGATCCAGTCTTCCACTCCGGATTTCCCCTGGGCCAAAACCATTTGCCGTCCCATTCCCGCCTTGTCGTCTTTCAGGAACGCAACGTCGTAACCCAAGAGTGAAAGGAAAGAGCCTTCTATTCTGCGCTCGGAAGCTCTCCGCAGGGCTCGTTGAGCTTCCGCTGGGCGGTCGAGGTAAACATCGCTATAACCAAGATTCACATACCCAATGGCGTTGTCCGGGGCAAGCTGGATAGCTTTCTCCGCTTCTTCGGCCGCCCGTTGATATTTGCCAGACGAAGGGTAAATGAACCCCGACAACATTCCGTGAGGAACGAAATCACGAGGATAGACTTGCGCCCACGCCTCGCAGGTCTGCTGCGCCTTTTCCTGGTTTCCAGTTGCCCGTCCATGATAGTAAGCGGTAATAAAGAACTTCTCATGGTCGCTCGCGCGATCCCGCAACTCATAGGCTTTGCTGGTGTTCTCCGTGGCCAGCGCCGATTCACCATTGGAGCCGTACATCAACCCGAGTGACGCATACGCCATGGCAAATTTGGGGTCAATCTCAGCGGCTCGTTTGAAAAATGGCTCAGCTGCCTCCTCACTCCCTGCGTGAGCAAACTTCCACCCCGTACTGTAGGCCTTCAACGCTTCGAGTGATGGCGTCGTGGCTTCGGCGAGCGTAGTGTCGTACTTTTCCACCGTCGTCAACGATTCGCCGACTCGGGTGCGGAACTTAGTGGCAAGTTGGCTCAGGGCATTGAGCACGTCTTCTTTTCTTGCTGTTTGCGCCTGCTCCTCAGCAAAAACTTCTCCGGTGCGGCAGTTCTTTGCGCGTAACCCCAATACGTACTGGCTTCCCATACTTGCCATCGAGCCTTCCAGGACCGCCGCACTTGCGGTTCGCTCGCAGATTTGCCGGGTAATGTCCGGGGTAAGTCGTGCGTCTGACGGCTGGCCCATTAGTCGCAGCGCCTGTTGGATGCGATCCTCGGAGAGCAGGCTCAGCACAGGCGACTGCTCAAGCTGCACCGCCAACCCTTGCCGTAGCGTCCCGTCAAACACCGGGTCGCCCGTAGTGTTCGTGAAATCGGCGATTACTACGGAGTTTTTCTCGCCCAGGACAATTGGCTGGCGTCTATGAAGAAAGAAAGCCATCCCCAGCACCATCAGGGCAACCACACTGCCTATCGGTAGAAGATACTTCCAGCTCTCCTTGCCATCGAGACTCCCGGGAAGAGCACGCGAGGGTTCGGCGTTGTCTGCTTGTTCAACAACCATCTGAGCGTGAGAGCGGCTCTCGATAACCACGTCGTCGCCATCCTGCCTCACCGCGTGCACCTGTTCCACGAAACGATAGCCTCGTCCAGGAAGCGTCACGATGTAGCGCCGATCCTCGGGAGTGTCTCCCAGCGCTTTGCGGAGCAGGAAAATGTTCTGGCTCAGGTTTGCTTCCTCGACAAAAGCATCCGGCCACAACGCCTTCATCAGGTCTTCCTTGGAAACGACCTCCCGGCTGCGGCGAACAAGGATCAGGAGCGTTTCGAAGACCTTGGGCGAGATAGCCACTGGATGGTCTTCGCGCAGCAATACTTGCTTCTCAGGATCAACTCGAAACGGCCCGAACTCGTAGAGAACTTTGGGTTCCATAACCACGGGTAAGCCCACGTGAAAGCGCCTCTCTTCACCGGAAACTGACACGAGGAAAGGTACTCCCAACGCTTTTTCAGCGCAATCGATAACCAGGGTTCTCCTTCAAAAAACCATCGCACACCTTTAACCGCGACCGCCGATACGCGGGCGCTTTATACCCGCTTGCCTGTAAGTGCCGCCTTTTCATCAGAAAACAGGCAATGAGAGTTGCTGAGGAATTTTGAGGCGCTCTTTAAGGATTTGTGATCCGCCGTCGGAGCACGATGCGCCTATTGGAAACGGTCTGCACCCGTGACCGGCCAGATGGAGAGGGCCGTGGCAGTGAAAACAACCACAATCACTGTAGAGACCGAGACGCTGATCATCGTTCACCGGGCCAAGGCAGCTTTGGATTGGTGCCCCGATTGTCGCGCCCAGGTGGATGTGATCACACTCGACCGCGACAGCCTGATCGAATTCGCCACTACAGCTCAGATCCATCAGTGGCAAAGCAAAGGCAAGCTGCACCTTTGGCAGCCCGCCCATGGATTAACCCGGATTTGCGTGACATCGCTTTTGCAATGCATCGGCTAGGAGAAGTTCGAGGATTTTGCCCTTGGAGTACGAACCACCACATCAATCGAGGAGGAAACAAATGAAGCTGAATATTTCGAGAGTCAAGCCGTTCCCCATTGCCGGCCTCGGGTTGGCAGTCGCAATCTTAACCGGGTCAATTCAGTCGCAGGGACAGTCGGCGACGCAGGAAAAAGAGGCAGCCCCTGCTCCCTATTCCGTCATCGATCTCGGCGTGGTAGGCGGCCCACCAGGGGGGCCGTACGTCATTAACAACTATGGTTTGGTAAGTGGCGCGGCGGCCACCCAAGACGGCAGAATGCATGCCGTCCTCTGGTTCGAAGGACAGAAGCTCGATATCGGCACACCCGGGCTGGGAGGACCAAACAGTGCAGCCTTTGGCGTCAACAGATTCGCCCAGACAGTGGGCCAGGCCGAGACTTCGGATACGAATGGGGAAGACTTTTGCGGCTTCAACTCCTATGGGTTTGCCTCATCCACTGTATGTCTCCCTTTCTTGTGGCAAGACGGAGTGATGACCAAGCTCGCGACGCTGGGGGGCGATAATGGCTTCGCCAACATGATCAACAATCGAGGCGAGGTGGCCGGGCTTGCCGAGACTGCCGTGAAGGATTCGACCTCGGGCTGTCCAGTGCATAGCTTTGCGCCTGTTGTCTGGGAAAATGGCGTGATCCACGAACTCCCTTCATACCCGGGTGACTCGGACGGAGTCGCGGCGTGGATTAACGACAAGGGTGAGGTTGCCGGCGCGTCAGGCACCTGCGCCCCCTTCAACCCGAATAGCGGACTCTATCTCACGGAAAATCACGCCTTGGTCTGGCAAAACGGTAAGGCGACTGACCTGGGTAACCTCGGTCCAAACGGGATCCCCGGGGCCGGGAACCACGCCTGTGCAATCAATAACCGTAGTGAGGCAGTGGGTCATACGACCTCCGATGCAAGCACTGTCGCCTTCCTCTGGAGCAGGGAGAAAGGCATGAAGGGTCTGGGCACGCTTCCCGGGGACTTCGCGAGCTTCGCGATTGGCATTAACGATGAAGGCCAGGTGGTCGGCCAGTCGATAGGCCCGGACTTCAGTTCGTTTCGCGCGTTCCTTTGGGAGAAGGGCGTGATGACCGATCTCAACACGCTGGTCGCTGTCAACCCGGGGAAGTTAAATCTTCTGGTCGGAGAATCTATCAATGACCGCAAGGAGATCATAGGCTTGGCCGTGGACGGGGCAGGCAATTATCACGGCTATCTGGCGATTCCAAAACGCAGCGAAGCCGAGAATGGGAGCACCGCGCCTGCCGTAGATGGCACGAACAACGATACGGCGAACTAAGAGAGTAGCCAGCACAATGATGGAACACTTGCCACCCAACATACTTCAGCGTGTTGGGTGGCAAGGTCGCGCCAGAACCGCAATCCAATTTTTCGACAGCGTCCGCCAGGGCATAGCACCTCGGAGCACGAAAATGATGGGAGTCAAGCCCGGTCGAACAGGTTCAGGCTGTTCTTGAATTTGCCGCGCATAGCGCTGAAGCTCCAACTCTTCGCTCGTAATGCTTGTTCTGTTCGACAACGGCGACGCCCGGTAGCTACGTTGAAGTAGAAATTCCTCACAACTAAGTCCTTGCCCTATGAGCCGATGTTATCCCACTCAAGCCAAAACAGGGCTTGAATGGGGCACCCAGCCTTCGCGGTCGGGCACCCGGCCGGTTTGCTACTGAGGAACGGGGGCCGGGTTCAGGGCAGGGAATTGCCGCTGATGCCAGTAGGGATAAGCGGCTTGCGTCTTGCTGGCGGCATCGAGCTTGGCTACTTGCGCCGGCGTGAGGTTCCATCCTGCTGCAGCCAGATTCTGACGGAGCTGAGTCTCATTGCGCGCACCGATGATCACCGTGGCCACCGTGGGGCGCTGCAGCAACCAGTTCAGCGCCACCTGGGGAAGAGGCTTACCGGTTTCTTTCGCTACCTCATCCAAGGCGTCAACGACCTTGTAGAGATATTCATCGTCGACTTGCGGACCGTAGGCAGCGGTTTTGTGCAAGCGGCTCTCTGCCGGCAAGGGATGTCCGCGGCGGATCTTTCCTGTCAGGCGTCCCCAGCCGAGAGGGCTCCATATGATGGCGCCCACCCCCTGATCGATCCCCAAGGGCATCAATTCCTGCTCGTAGTCACGGCCAATCACGGAGTAATAGACCTGGTGGCCAACATAGCGCGCCCATCCGTACTTCTCCGACACGGCGAGCGACTTCATGAGATGCCAGCCGGAGAAATTGGAACAGGCAATGTAGCGCACCTTGCCGCTGCGCACCAGTGTGTTCAAGGTGTCCAGCGTCTCTTCCACCGGCGTGAGCGCGTCAAATCCATGCAGGTGGTAGATGTCGATATAGTCCGTTCCCAGGCGCTTGAGACTCGCCTCACAGGCGTGCACCAAATGGAAGCGGCCAGAACCGATATCGTTGGGCCCATCGCCCATGGGAAATGTGGCTTTGGTGGATATTAATACCTTGTCGCGGCGGCCGGCGATTGCCTGGCCTAGGATTTCTTCCGACATCCCTTGCGAGTAGACATCCGCGGTGTCAAAGAGATTTACCCCCGCCTCCAGACAGAGGTCTACCAGGCGCGTCGCCTCGGCCACATCGGTCGATCCCCATGCTTTGAAAAATTCGCCCCCGCCACCAAAGGTCGCTGCGCCGAAGCAGAGCACCGGCACCTTTAGTCCTGAATGTCCAAGCCGTCTGAATTCCATAGTGCAAGAATAAACGAGACGTGGGATCTGGAGGAGCACCATGGTCTGCCGCTTGGGAGCCGGTCTGTGGTTGTTATGCTTTCAGTTCTTTGTGGGCGAACAAATTGCCCGGTTAGGTTGGACGGGACACTACAGCATGGCGCGAAACTACATCAGCGACCTGGGAGCCGTGCGCTGCGGCGGCTCCCCGGCGTGTTCGTCGCTGCACTGGGTCATGAATGCTTCGTTCGTGCTGCAGGGATTGCTGATCGTCTTTGGCGCCGTTCTCGTGCGTGGGTTTTTCCCCACGAGGCTGGTCTATCGGATCGCGCTCGCTTTGTTGGTGATTGCCGGCGTGGGTGTCCTGCAGGTGGGCATGGTCCCGGAAGATGTTAACTTGCGGTTGCATCTCCTGGGTGCAGTTGCGAATTTTCTGGGGGGCAATTTTGCCCTGACCCTGCTGGGCCTGGTGATGATTCGCCAATCCGTGTGCGAGAGGCCGGCGATGCGGTGGAAAAGCTGGTTCACGTTCGCTCTGGGATCCATTGGATTGCTGGCGACACTCTCCCTGGCCTTTCGCGACACGCCATCCTGGGCGGCACTGGGGTGGAATGCAGGTACGGTCGAACGGGTGGCTGCCTATCCGCTTCCTGTGTGGCTTACCTGGACGGGCTTCCTGATCTCAAGAGAGCTTGCCTAGGGACGTTCGAGGGTAGCGCGATCCCAGTTTGCGAGCGTCGCTCCAGCTTCGTAGGTGCTTTCGAGGAAAGTGAGCAAGGCGTCGTCCGGAGAAGGCTCCTGGCGGAGATCTTCATACAAATAGATGAACTCGCCGAGAGTCTTGTTGTAGCCGGCCTTGGGAGGCTTGATCGATGCGGCCTCGAGGCCCTTCGGGGCGGGAGCGGCATAACAATAGAAGGCGGCGTCGCCGAAGCCCCCGTTGCCGGGCCAGAAGCCTGCGCTGATGACTTCATGCGAATAGGCTTCGCGGGTAATTCTGTCGGCGCCTTCGCGAGGCGGCGCCGGTCTTCCGGAGAAGCGCGTGACCGCCAGGTCGAAACTGCCCCAGAAGAAATGGACTGGGCTAACCTTGCCCACGAAGCGAGAGGAAAACTGTTGAAAGACTTTGTCCGCATGCATCAACACCCGCCAGAATCGGTGGGCCGCTTGCGGGTCGTAAGAGGCGTGCTCGAAGTCCTCGGCGAAGGGAACTGGTTGCTGCACTTCTACCGGCACCGCGTAGATCTCGACGCTGACGCCGAGTGCGGCAAGACTGCGCTGGTACTCCAGGTAGAACTCCGCCACCGATTGGGCGCGCAGTGGAGTGGAGAGGCTCGCGCCGGTGCTCATCAGGAACTTCAGTTCGTGGCCGACAAAGTCGAAGGCAACTTCCAGAAATTCTGATCCGTAGGGCATGGCCGAGGTGCTGAGCCCCCGCGCGCTTACATACAGAGGAACATTCCACCAGTGCGCCTGCAGAGGGCTGAGCGCGAGGCGCGTTTTGCCCACGATCTGCGTCCACATGTGCAAGGTGTCCGCAGTCTTCTGCCACTCTGCCCATTTAAGTTGTGGCCAGATGTTCACGCCGGCGCTTTATTGGCAAAAGACCAGCATGCCGAAGAGGAAGATCCAGAAGACGCCCATGGTGTGCCAGTACCAGGCGGTACAGTCCACCACCACCTGGCGCAGCTCGACACGGCGCAGAAAAATGAGCGCCAGCATCGCGCCCCCTAGCGCCAGCACGCCAAGTAGCAAATGGAGGCCGTGGGTTCCGGTGATCAGGTAGAAGAAGTGGCTGCTCGGGTTGGAGGCAAAGAAGACTCCTTGTTCGACGAGTTGCTTCCAGGCAATCCATTGGCCGGCCAAAAAAAGCCCGCCCAGCAGGACGGTTGCGGCCAGCCAAGGAGCGGCACGGCGGATGGTGGGGCGGCCCAATCCCAACCACTCCTCCATCACGTCGATCTCAAGGAAAAAATGCCTGCGGCCGATCTCCATGGTCAGGCTGCTGAGCACGATCAGCGCGGTGTTGATCCACAGAATGGGAGGCACGGCGATCGGGTGCCAGTCAAGAACCCAGTTGTTGTTGATGGTGAAATGGCCACTGCCCTGACGGGCGAAAAAAGCACTGACCAGGGCAACGAAAAACATAAGGTCGCTGGCCAAGGCAAAGAACAACACCATGCGGTAACGGCTCAGCAGATCACGGGGTCCACGCCTGCCAGGGGGCCGGTTTTCCCAGTTCTCGCCGTCTCCACCGCCGCCTGTCGGCCTGCGGGCAACCGGCGGTTTGCCGCCAAATCCGGGATCCTTGCGCTCTGTTTCAACTGGTGTGCGAGTGAAGGTAGCAGGCATAGACAAACTCCGACATTCGAAGATTACTCCTGTTTGGCCTCCGGCTCCCACTGCATTTTAAAATCTGCTTCGTGCGGTGAACTCCGTAGTCATAGCCTTTGACGGATTGGATGCTGCGAAAGAACCCCGGTTACGCATTCTGCTGAGAAAAGGCTTACTGGGAACGATCGCGCTGCTCCCGCACCATGTCCACGAAAAGTCGATGAACCCGGCGATCGGCGGAAAGTTCGGGATGAAAGGTAGCTGCCAGTAACCTGCCTTGCCGGACCAGCACGGGAAACCCGTCCCGTTCGGCCATCACTTCCACGCCCGGGCCCACACTGGCGATGCGTGGGGCGCGGATGTAGACCATTTCCAAGGGTCCGCCGGGCAACTGGGTGGGAGCCGTTTGGATGGCGCTGTCGATCTGCCTTCCATAGGCATTTCGTTCCACGCTGATGTCCATCAACTCCAGGCTTTGTTGCGGGGGATGGGTAACGTTACGGGCCAACAGGATACAACCGGCACATGTGCCGAAGGCCGGCTTTTCGGCCAGGAAGCGCTGCAGGGAAGCGAGGAGGCCGTCGCGCTCCAAAAACTTTAGGAATGTGGTTGATTCGCCCCCGGGCAGGACCAAGCCGTCAAGCCCGTCAAGTTCCGCCGGTTTTCGTACCTCGACCGCATCGGCGCCGGCCTCTTCGAGCGCCTGGGCGTGCGCGGCAAAGTCTCCCTGGATGGCAAGCACGCCAATGCGCGGACGTTCTTCCCCCATGGCTACCAGCCGCGGGTTTGCAGCAGTTCAGCCTCTTGCAGTCCGCCCACAGCCAGGCCTTGCATGGAGCCTGTCATCTGCTCGCTTACCTCGGCGAGGATCTTGGGGTCGTTGTAATGCGCGGTGGCGATCACGATGGCCTTGGCCCGCGATTCGGCTTCCTCGCGCTCCTTGGGGTTGCGGACGGCGCCGGTTTTCTCATCCAGCTCCACGTCCAGCGGGGTAGCGCCTTCTTTCATGAAAATCCCCGACCCGACGAAGACGGCCTCAGCGCCCAGCTGCATCATCAGGGCCGCGTCGGCCGGTGTTGCGATGCCGCCGGCGGAGAAGTTAGGCACCGGCAGCTTGCCCGTCTTGGCTACCATGCGCACCAGTTCGTAGGGGGCACGATGCTCCTTGGCTGCGGCGTAGAGCTCCTCGTCACGCAGCACGGTGAGGGCCTTCATCTCTTTTACGATTTGCCGCATATGCTTTACGGCGTGCACCACGTCGCCGGTACCGGCTTCGCCCTTGGTGCGTATCATGGCCGCGCCCTCGGCAATGCGGCGCAGGGCTTCGCCCAGATCACGCGCTCCGCAGACAAACGGCGTGGTGAAGGCGTGCTTGTCGATGTGGTGGAGCTCATCGGCGGGGGTGAGGACCTCGCTCTCGTCGATGAAGTCGACCCCCAGATGCTGCAGGATCTGCGCTTCGGCAAAATGCCCGATGCGCGCTTTGGCCATCACCGGAATGGAAACCGCGGCAATAATCTGCTTAATCAGGCTGGGCTTGGCCATGCGTGCCACGCCGCCCTGGGCGCGGATCATCGCCGGCACCCGCTCCAGCGCCATGACCGCGGTGGCTCCGGCGCGCTCGGCAATCACGGCCTGCTCGGTGCTCATCACGTCCATGATGACGCCGCCCTTAAGCATTTCGGCCAGACCCAGCTTCAGCCGTAATGCTGTTCCGCCCGGGTAGGTTCCGTTTGTCTCTGCCATCTTTCCGCCTCCAGCATCGTGCCAACAGGCTCACTTCCGTGTGCGCGCCTGCTACTTTTTTTGACGTGTGCCAACCTTAAGTTTAGCAGGCCGAGAGCGTTTGAGTGAGGTTGCAGGACGCCCGGGACCGGGCGACGTTCAGCCGTTCCTCTCGGACTCCGCGATGGTTGAGGTATCAGGACGGGTGCCCCACGTTCGCCCAAGCGTACGCGGGCCGAAAAAGAGGGCGAAGCCCACCAGAGTTTTTGCGATATTGGCCAGCAGTTCCAGTCTCAGGATGAGGAAAAGCATTCGAAACAATTCATCTTCGGCCCCCCGTACGCCTAGGCGAACGTGGGGCACCCGTCCTGATACCTCAACCGTCCTGTACTCAAAGGGGCTTGCTCTTGCGTCTGCGTGCCCCCTATGCCACTCTTGGCCGGCTCTTACTGCGGTATACTCGGTCTCAATATGGCGGCTGAAAAAACGTTTTATCTCGAGACTTTCGGTTGCCAGATGAATGTGCATGACTCGGAGAAAGTCATTGGCACTCTCCGTCATGAGGGCTACCGCCAGGTCGATACCGAGATCGCAGCCGACCTGATCCTGTACAACACCTGCTCCATCCGCGACAAAGCCGAACAGAAGGTTTTCAACCGCCTGAACGACTACAAGAAGCTGCATGCCCAAGGCAAACGCTTCGTAGTGCTGGGGTGCGTGGCGCAGCAGGAGGGGGAGAAGATCTTCGAACGCGCTCCTTACGTCTCCATGGTGTCGGGATCGGCTTCCTACCGCAAATTGCCGGAGATGCTGGTTCGCCTGGAGGCAGGGGAGTCGCGCATTACCGGACTGGACGACCGCCAGACCGAAGAAACCTTCGAGACCGAGTTTACGGCGCGCACCAATCCCCACCGTGGCTACATCACCATTATTGAAGGATGCGACAAGTTCTGCGCCTACTGCGTAGTTCCTTACACGCGCGGCAAGGAGCGCAGCCGCACCTCGACATCGGTGCTCGCCGAGGCCCGAACCCTGGCCGAAGCCGGCTACACCGAGATCCAGCTGCTGGGGCAAAACGTGAATTCGTACCACGACCGGGAAGGCAAACGCACCTTCGCCGAATTACTGGCCGCCGTGGGCCAGATTCCGGGCATTCGCCGGGTGCGTTTTACTACTTCACATCCGCGTGACTTTACCCCCGACATCGTTGCCGCCATCGATGCCGTGCCCTCGCTTTGCGACCACGTTCATCTGCCGGTGCAAAGCGGATCGACCCGGGTGCTGGCGGCCATGCAGCGGGAGTACAGCAGGGAACAATATCTCCAGCGCATCGCATGGATTAAGTCTGCCCACCGCCCGATCAGTATCACCACCGATATCATCGTGGGATTTCCAGGGGAAACCGAGGAAGACTTCGAGCAAACCTTGAGCCTTTTGGCTGAGGTCGGCTTCGATGCGGTGTTCGCTTTCAAGTTTTCTCCCCGGCCCAACACCCCGGCCATTGCATTAGCGGACAGCATCCCAGAAGAGGAGAAGAGCCGGCGGCTGCAAGTGCTGCTTGAGCGGCAGCGGGAGATCCAAAGGTCACGTTACGCCAGTCACATAGGGCAAATCATGGAAGCAGCCGTTGAGGGCTTCAATAGCCAAAGAGGCCAGGTGATTGGGCGCAGTTCGCAGAATAAGACAGTCAATTTCACCACGCCGCACCCCATCAATCCCGCTCCGGGTAGCTATCTTCCGGTGCGGATTACGCAGAGCTATCCCAACAGCCTTGTCGGCGAGGCCGTCTGAAGCCGAGGGAGTTGACCATGGATGTGGAAATGAAAATCCGCGGTCTGGTCATGGATCCGGCCAGCAACATGCCTATCGTGATCCTTAAGGATGTCAAGAGCGACACTGTGCTGCCGATCTGGGTTGGCATGTACGAGGCCAACGCAATTGCGCTGGAGATTGAGAAGTCGGCGACCCCGCGGCCGATGACTCACGACCTGCTCAAAAACCTCATCTCTGGCTTGAATGCTGCCGTGCAAAAGGTTGTGGTCACAGAGCTTAAGAACGATACGTTTTATGCGGTCATCTGGATGGAGCAGGACGGCGAAGTGGTCAGCCTGGATGCGCGCCCATCCGATGCGCTGGCCTTGGCCTTGCGCTCGGACTGTCCGATCTACGTCAGTGAAGAGGTGATCCGGATCGCCAAGTTGGCGCCCAGCATGGCTGAGACGACACCGGAGGAGTTACGCCGCTGGCTGGAAGGGCTCAACGACGAAGACCTGGGCCGCTATAAAATGTGAGGGAAGCTTGTGCGAAGATGCTCCTGCTGCGGCGGGAGCATCTTTGTTTTAGGGGGAAGGACGACGGAAGCGACTGAAAGGACTCGGGGTTCTAAGCAGGAGCTCTAGTTAACGGAATATATGTTATCGGACACGATTGCTGGGATATGGCAATCAAGTCGCCCTGGAGTCTTTGATCCACTGCGCTCCCACCATTCCGGCGGCGAAAATGAGTGCCAGGGTCAAGCCGCTCCACAGGCCATAGATGCCCCAGGAAGTGTGGAAACACAGCAGATATCCTATGGGCAATCCGATCACTCCGTAAGCGACCATATTAATGACCATAGGACCCCGGGTTTTTCCCAAGCCGCGCAAGGCTCCGGTGCTGATGCCTTGAATGCCATCAAAGATCTGAAAGACGGCGGCGACCGCGAGCAGGCCTACGCCCACGGCGACGGTCTGCCGGTCGTGGGTGTAGATGTGCACCAGCTGGCGTGGAATGGTCAGGAAGGCGGTTGCCGCGAGCGCCATGAAGACGGCGCCGATGCCGATCGCCATGGAACCTTTGCGGCGGGCGAGGGCACGATTCCCTGCCCCTATGGCGTGGCCCACGGAGATGGCTGCCGCTGAGGAAATCCCAAGCGGCACCATGTAGGTGAGGCTGGCTGAATTCAAGACAATCTGGTGCGCGGCCAGGACGTCGGGAGAGAGCCGCCCAGCCAACAACGTGGCGGCGGAGAAAGCGCCTACTTCGAAGATCAATTGCGAAGCTGCCGGCCAACCTAGCCCCAGGAGCTTCAGGAAGAGGCCCGGTCGCACACCTGGCCAATGGGCAAAGGCCCGGCTAAAGCTGTGCCCTGATACAAAGCCCAGGATCGTTTCATGCCAATCGTCCGGGGCGTGCGTGCCGGGCTTACTTGCCGGTTACGGCCAAACGTCCGCGGCCCCGAGGACAACGCTTGTCCGATGGTCTGCTTGAGAGGAGAATCCTAGTCTGGATGGGGATGCTGCGGAGGCGAACTCGAGGCAGGAAAGTTCCATTTACGCGAATCGGGTTTGTGCTTGTGGCTGTGCTGTGTCCTCTGGTGACCGGCCAGGTAAGCGAGCGGGCCACCACCCCTGACTCGCGAGACGGATACGTTGGCTCGCAGACCTGCGCGCAGTGCCATGGTGGGATCTACAAACAGTTTTCCGCGACCCATATGGGCCGTTCCCTGGCCACGGTTTCTCCCGCACTTCTCGATGCGCTGGGAACTCCCTTAGGCTCGATGCCAAGTTCCACCTATGACGCAAAGATGGATCGGCACTTCGAGGTTTCCACGCGCGACGGCAAACTCTATCAAAGCGAATTTCAAACCGGACAGGACGGCAAGGAAATCTTTCGCGATACGCGGCAGATCCACTGGATCATCGGCTCGGGCATGAATGGTTTTGGCGGAATCGTAGAGCGCGATGGTTATCTCTTCCAGGGACCGTTGTCGTTTTACTCCAAGGCTAACCACTGGGCAGTTTCACCGGGGTACGAGTTTGTCGACTTTGGCTTCAGTCGTCCGATCCTGGCGGGCTGCATCGCTTGCCACAGCGGACGGCCTAGTCCCATCGCGGCGACTAATGGCCGCTATGCGAATCCGCCCTTTGCGGAAATGGCAATCGGCTGCGAAAACTGCCATGGCCCGGGGGCGAGCCACGTGCAAGCGATGAAGCATCCGGTGCACGGCGCAAGCGGATACCCGTTCATCGTCAACCCTGCACGCCTTACTCCTGAACTAGCCAATAACATTTGCATGTCGTGCCACCAGGCGGGGGATCTGCGGATACTGAAGGCGGGCAAAGAATATTCCGATTTTCGTCCGGGCAAGCCTCTGGATGACACGCTCTCCATCCTGATGGTCCCTCCTGATCGCGAAGCGCCGCCGCAAGAGGACCACCTCGAGCACTACTACTCCATGACGCTGAGCAAATGCTATCGAGCCAGCAACGGCCGCCTGGCCTGTATCAGTTGCCACGATCCGCATGTTGAACCGGCAAAAGCCGAGGCCTCGGCATACTTCAAGCAAAAGTGCCTTACCTGTCACACAGAAAAGAGTTGCAGCCTGCCGATTGCAGAGCGTCAGCGCAGCAGCCCGCCCGATGACTGCGCCGGTTGCCACATGCCGAAACGAGATGTGACGGAAATTCGCCATGCGAGCATTACCAACCATCGCATCCTCGCCCGGCAAGGTGAGCCTTTCCCCGCGGAAGCGTTTCAGCAAACGACTGCGGCGTTGCCCGACCTGATTCACTTGAATCCCGCCCCAGGGCAAAATTCAGTGGCTCCTCCTCCGCTAACCTTGCTGCAGGCCTATGGTGAGTTGGCAGCGAACAAACCCGAATACTCGGCGCGCTACTTCGCCCTGCTGGACCAGTTGGAACATACGGAACCAGGCAGCGCTTTAGTGCAGGCTGCTTTGGGGCGCCGGGATTTGCTAAATGGAAAATTGCAGGCTGCGGTCGAGCACCTTCAGCTCGCGGTGAAGATCGGGCCGCCCCAGGCAAACGTTTATGGCGACCTTTCTGAGGCGTTAGCAAAATCGGGACGAACAGAAGAGGCGCTCCCCTTGTTGCAGAAGGCCATCGAACTGGATCCGTTCAACCCGGTTCTGCAGAAAACGCTGGTGCTACGTTACATCCAGCAGAAGCAATATCCCAGCGCTAAGGCTGCGCTGGAGCACTACCTGGAAGTCTTCCCCCAGGACTCCTTCATGAGGCACCTACTGGATATGGCATCGCAGGGGGGAATGCCTCAATGAACCCTATCCGGCGCATGACTTCCCTTCTGCTGCTCACCCTGCTGTCGACATCGCCCTTGCTGTCGGCGGCACCGTCACAGATACATTTCGAGAACCGGCAGAAGCAGTCGGGGGTCTCTTTTGTGCTGAACAACGGCACGACGGAGGACAAGCCGATCATCGACTCGGTGCTGGGCGGGGTCGCACTTTTGGACTATGACAATGACGGCTATCTCGACATTTTCTTCACCAATGGGGCACAGATTCCCAGCCTGGGCAAGGACAGCTCTGCCTTTTATAACCGCCTCTACCACAACAATCACGATGGAACCTTCACCGACGTTACCGCGCGAGCGGGAGTTCGCGGAGAAGGCTACAGCATGGGCGTCGCGGTGGGAGACTACGATAACGACGGCTGGGATGACATTTATGTCACCGGCGTGAACCGCAACATTCTCTATCACAACAACGGCAACGGTACCTTCAGCGACGTTACCGCGCGGGCGGCAGTTGCCGGCACCAGCGGCGGGAAGAAGCAGCTATCGGTATCGGCGGCGTGGCTCGACTACGATAACGACGGCTATCTCGATCTCTTTGTGACGAACTACCTGGACTGGACTGCGGAAAACTCAAAGGTCTGCGGCGCCCCTGGTAAGCGGCTATCCTGCCCGCCTTCCCTCTACGGCGGCGAGGCCAGCATTCTTTATCACAACAACGGAGACGGAACGTTTACGGATGTCTCCACCGCAACCGGCATCGGCGCACAAATTGGCAAGGGGATGGGCGTCGCCATTGCGGATTACGATGGAGATGGCTGGATGGACATTTTCGTCGCCAACGACAACGAGAGGAATTTTTTGTTCAGAAACAGATCGGGCAAAGGCTTTGACGAGGTTGGCATCGAGTCCCTGGTGGCCTACACGGAGGATGGAGTTCCGGTCTCCAGCATGGGAGTTGATTTTCGCGATTGGAACAATGACGGCAGACCCAGCCTGTTTGTCACCGCGCTGGGCGGGGAGACGTTTCCGTTGTATCGGAACGAGGGCAATGGGCTGTTTAGCATCGACACTTACCCGGCCGGAACTGGCTTCGCCACGTTTCGCATGAGCGGTTGGGGCGCTGGCATCGTGGATTTTGACAACGACGGCTACAAGGACTTGTTCAGCGCCAACTCCCACGTGAGCGCCAATGCCGATATCGACCCACAGCAGCACTATCTGCAGGCGAATGCCGTCTTCAGGAATCTCGGTAATGGCACGTTTACCGATGTGAGCGCGCAGGCGGGTGCGGCTATGCAGGCCCACGCGGCCCACCGGGGATGCGCCTTTGGCGATCTAAACAACGATGGTAAGACGGATGTAGTGGTCTCCACCATAGGCAGTCCGGCGGAGTTGCTCTACAACACCTCGACGGACAAGAATCATTGGATATTGATTCAAACGGTCGGAGTAAAAAGTAACCGCGATGGTATCGGTACGCGAATCAAGGTGACGGGGGAATCTGGGCAGGTGCAATACAACCACGTGACCACCGCGGGGAGCTATGCCAGCTCTTCGGACAAGCGGGTTCACTTCGGCCTGGGCGCAGACACTTCGATCAAGGAGATCGAGTTACTGTGGCCGAGCGGCACGGTGCAGACACTGCGCGACGTGAAGGCAGATCAGGTATTGAAGATCGTCGAGAAATAGCGAACCGATGAAAACAGCCATCCTATGTTTTCTGCTGGCAGTGGCGACCGGACGCGTGGCGTTGGCCGGCCCCTGCAGCGGTATCGAGACCGAGCTTGCGCAGGTCTCGGTAAAGCTGGCGCACGATGCGGTGGAAGCAGCCGAGCAGCAGCTCGACCCGATTTCGCAGAGCCATCCCGATTGCCCGGCGGTGCTGCTGGCGCAGGCGCGCGTCGAGGCCGCGAGGGGCCAGGACTCCAAGGCTGCGGCCGGCTTCGAACGATACCTGCTGTCGCAGCCCGAGGATGCCAACGGGTACGCATACTTTGCCCGATTTCTGCTTGACCGGAATCAATACCAGCGAGCAGATGACATGTCGTCCATGGCCATGGCGAAGGATCCGAACGCGGCGCCTGCCCTCGCGGTGCGGGGGCAGATTCTGGACATGAAGGGTTCGCCGCAGCAGGGCATTGACCTGTTGTCGCGGGCCTGCCAGCTGGATCCCGAAGATATACGCGCGCAATTCGATTTAGGGTCGATGGATGACCGCGCAAAACGCCCGGCCGACGCAGTGACCCACTTCAGGAAAGTGGTGGCC
>Ga0302326_10001167_pt1 | contig 68271 bp, 62 predicted proteins | sample Palsa_T0_3_FD_202264 | JGI IMG/M metagenome (GOLD analysis project Ga0302326, IMG submission 202264) | Peat permafrost microbial communities from Stordalen Mire near Abisko, Sweden - Palsa_T0_3 | ecosystem: Environmental > Terrestrial > Soil > Palsa > Peat permafrost | place: Sweden: Abisko... | reverse complement strand
TGCCATTGTGATGTCCAGCGCCACTGGCCTGTGGAAATTATTCCGGGATCAAGCCGAACGCGGTTCCGGGATCGGCCTGAAACTGTTCGGCTTCATCGCGGAGTCGGTGTTCACCATCATCCGTAATCCTGTTCGGGTTCATCCCGGAATGCCGTTCGGAATCATCCCGGAATCGCGTTCATCTTCGACCGGATTCCTCACTTAGTGACTACCGAACCCGTCCTGCAGTTTCCAATGGGCTTTCGCGCCCTTGGCTTCGATCTGCGTTCGCGGAGGCTCTAGCTAGATCGCCCTTACGGCCTAACGCAACGGCAGCGAGGTCTTTTAAGCATGTTCAGACCCACTACCCACTTACTGGTAGTGGGTCAGTTTGAAAATGATTGGTCTTGCGCTAATGTCCGAGGTGTGTCTTGACGGGTGCGGCATCAGCACGGCTTCGTTTGCGGGTGCCGCTTCCGGCACCTCTGCAACCGCTCAATCGTCCGCGTTATCCTTTGGGGGTTCCCAAAAAGGAGCGCATGACGATTGCCATTGGAATGCTCTACGACAATGGTGCCCTTCTAGGTGCCGATTCGCTGGTGACTACCGGGACATTAGGCTCTTACGAAAGCAAGATCCTTGGATACCGGATTGACGGTGCTGATGTCATATTCGCCCTGGCTGGAAATGTTGATTTAGCCGATTCCGCTTGGCAATTGTGCGAACCGGCTGTGCTGAAACACGCTGGCAAAAAGAGCACAGCGCGTGAGATTGCAGCATCGCTGAGATCAGTACTAGCCAAGGAATACAAAGAGCAAGTAATAGACTGCGGTTACGTAGGCAGTCAGTACGACTATTCTTTCTTGATCGCAATTCGCCCAGAGGGATCAAAGGCTGAACTATACTGCACCTATTCGAAGGCGCTTAAGAAATCACGAGGCGGGCGGGAGCATATTGGTGCGGGCGCTGATCTTGCAAAATTGTTATTGTCCTGGATTCGCCCCTCACTACTCTCCGCAGAACAATTAGCGGAACTGGCCGCACATGCCATCGCGCGCCTCAAACTAGAAATGCCAGGAGTCATCGGCGGGAACAACCTAATCGTAATTTTGAGCGATGACGGCGAGATTCTGTTCTATAGGCAAGCGGATCTCGAACTTCTAACACAGTACGGTCGGGCATATGACGTGGAAGCTCGCTTCTTGTTATGGAGGTTCCTGGATTCGTCGGTAGATCAGACGAAATTCAAGGAGTCCGTGGATTGCTTTTCTAGGTCTGTCATTGATTCGAGAAATGAATGGAAACGTGAACGTGATCGGATCGTTTTTAGCACGCCGCCGCCAGAAGCGGATGAGGCGATTATCGATCTGCGGACTCATCGCTAATCTAGCAGCGTCACCATATCCTCAATAGCCCACAGGCGATCCGTTACCCTTGCCGCCATCGCCGGAGTAACGCGCAAGGTCTGATGAATCCGCACAAAGTTATAGTGCATGTAGAAGATTGCCAGCGTCGCTACATGATTCTCAATCTTCTTGCTGAAGGCGTTTGTTAGTCGAGTGAAGCGGCGCATGGACATCCGCATCGTGAGGTTCTGGCGCTCCACGTAAGACGTGCTGATGTGCTCTTCAGCCGGGTTACCGATCTTGGGTTTCTTCTCTGCTCCGATGCAAACTGCGGGGCTGTAGCGAGTCTCATCGGGCCTTCCAGGAGCGCCGCCGTAAAGCTTCATCAAGACCGCGTAATCAACGTCCAGGTCGAAATGGGTGTAGACAGCGCCCAAGTAAAGCCGGTTGCCATCCGTGGTTAGTTGGACTCGGTTCGCCAACCGGCTGCGGAGATCGGCCACGAACTGGTTAGCGGTTGCCCAGTCGCGGCGTCCGACCGTCCAAGAGCATACGAGCTTCGTGTCGGCATCCATGCCAACCCAGGTCCAGCAATCGCCAGCATCGGGGTTTTTATCGCGGAGCTTCGGAGTCACGTTGCGCTGTTTCGCTGCGACAAAACTCCAGATTTCATCACATTGAATCCGCTCGGATTTCAGGTTCCGAAGGTTCTCGTCCATGTAGTCTGAGCAAGCCGCGCCGAGTTCAACCAGAAGTTTAGCAATCGTGTTCTTAGACGCTCCAGTCATACGCACAATCGAGCGTATGGAGCAACCTTCCACGATGGCCGAAACTATTTGGGTTCGCTTGGCGGTATCGAGCTTGTTCATGAACCCAGTATACTTGACGCTAAGCAAAGTGTCAAGTAGAAAAAAGGGAGAGGGGCGGGTTCCGCGTTTACCGGCATGGTGCAGGGAACAGTCCGACCATTCCAGACTATTTGCCTGACATTTGGGTTGACGTTGTCTCCGGTGGAAGTATAATTGAACGAGCCAACAAGCGTATTTAGCCATGCTTTCATGGGGCAACGAAAATATCCGCCGTTAACTCCCGATGAAGTTATTGCGATTCTCAAGGGTCTTAAATTCGCCCACAAGCGGACAACCGGTTCGCATGAGCAGTACGAATGCATTGGAAACGAAATCTACCCTAGGAGCGTCGTCACAGTGGATACAGCTCATGCGGAATTCGACGATGATCTGGTGAAGAGTATGATTCGCCAGTCAAACCGGAGCCGCGAAGAATTCTACGGGGCGACGAAACGAACAGCCCGCAAGGCCGCCGTCCCATTCTTAAGGCTCAGCGTTTCCACCGAGCCGGACTAGGGCGATTTGCTTTCTGGCAACAGAGTTGCTTATGTTATGGTCTATGTATAGGGCTGAGATTTACTTCTGGAGGAGGTGAAGTGTGCCAGCATTAGCTGAAAACAAGCAATCCGCCTCGCGGGAGCCCCGAACTACTGTGGCTCCCAAACCGCTGTTTTTGCGCTGTGTGGTGTACTGCAAGCGCCCCGGACATTATTTAGCCGAATGTATCGATTTGGATATCACAGTGCGCGGAGACACGCCGGAGGCCGCTTCTGCCTCTCTCAAAGAGGCCATTCTCGGTTATCTTAGCGTGGTGTTCACCGGTACCGAAAAAGGGCTGATCCCTAGGCCTTCTCCATTGTCCCATCGCATCCGATACCATTTTTTTGCACTTCGAGCTGCCTTGAGTTTTATCGGAGTCCGGAATTTTCTCCTTTGCGACTTTACTCCTGGCACGTCCTTCTGTTGACACGCGCGCCGAAAATTCGACACGCAGGGAGTTGGTTCACTTCTTCTCCCATCGTGCTTTAGCGCCCTTGGCCGCGATCTGGGTTCGCTTCTTGGCCGGAAGCGCGGCGGCTCGGGCTAGGCCGCCCTTACGGCCCAGCGCGACGGCGGCGGGGTCTTTCTTGGCTGGTGGCTGGGTCTTGGCTGATTCGCCGATGGATTCCAGGAAAACCTGATGGGCGAGTTGGATCGGATCGCGGGGGCGTTTGGTTGCCATGATCCCAGTATGACCTTAGCGGTAAGCATGTCAAGACCGGGGAATTTCAAACTGACCCACTACCCACTTACTTTACATAATACCTGTTATCAGAAGTAGCCAACGCCAACCCAACCCTCCCTTGGTACTTTCTCCAGTACCTCCGCCTCTTGCCTCACAACAGCCCCAAGCGATAAAACAAAGCCAGCGTCGCGTAGCGCACCCTTCCCCAATGCCCCCCGTTGAATTCCTGCAAGCCTGGTATCGCGCGCAGTCCAACGGACTCTGGGAGCATTCTCACGGCATCACGATTGAATCGCTCAACAACCCCGGGTGGCTCGTGACCATCGATCTGGATGGCACGCCGCTCGAAAATCTCGCCATGCCGGCCGTTGCGCGCGAAACCTCCCAGCGCGATTGGATCATCTGCGAAGTGGATCGTAACCAGTTCCGCGGTCAGGGCGACCCCGAAAAGCTGGTGTCGATCCTCGCGATCTTCCAAGCCTGGGCCGAGTCGGCCTAGCCAGTCACACCACGCGCGAGCACTTCACGCGTCGTGGTTGAATGGCGGTCGAATCGCGCTAAGACGCTCTGCCTGTTCGCGATCCCGACTCCTCGCGCGCGCCCGTGCCTCACCAACCGCCCGCGGCATCGAGCGCGTTGAGTTTTACACTCTTGGCATGGCACGAAACCTCATCAAATTCAGCCCAGACCGACACGCCGTTGTCGACCAGACCGTTACGCCTCCCAACTGGAGCGGCTTCCTGCCCGAGTCGCCCTGGGAGGCAACGCCCGCCGCGGAGCTCAGCAGCTATACGCTCACGCCCTGCACACAGGTGGAGGACCAGAACGCCATCGCCACCGCCACCATCCTGCTCACGCAATGAAGGCAGCCGGCCGTCCAGACTGCCGGAAGGCGATGGCCGGCCGGAGCATCCCTCAGCTGGGCCCTAAGCTAAAATAGGCCCTTGGGCAAAATCTATACACGAGAACAACTGATCGCCGTGCGCGCTGCATGGAAACGGGCCGGAAAGCGAGTGGTCTTCACCAACGGCTGCTACGACGTTCTGCATCCCGGCCACATCCGGCTGCTCGAATCCGCGCGATCGCTCGGCGACGTCCTGATCCTGGCTTTGAACACGGATGCCAGCGTGCAGCGCCTGAAGGGTCCCACCCGTCCGCTCATCTCTGAGGACCAGCGCGCGGAGCTCGCCTCCGCCCTGGCCGCCGTCGACGCCGTCACCTTCTTCGACGAAGACACGCCGCGCGAATTGATCGCCGCCGTGCTTCCCGACTTCTTGATCAAGGGCGCCGACTGGACACATTTCATCGCCGGCCGCGAAGAGGTGGAAGCCGCCGGTGGCAAAGTGCTCGCGCTGCCCCTGGAGCCAGGCTATTCGACCACCGGAATTTTAGAACAGGTGCTCGCTCGCGCCTCCACACTAAAATAAGAGTTGAGACGCTTGGCCTGCCTCCGTGACTCACCCCGCCATCCGTGATTTGTTCCAGTCGCTCGGGCGCGACCCCGCCTTTCAGGAGGTGGTAAGCCGGCTGATGCGCGATCCGCACGCGCGCCAGTCGCTCTCCGGCCTCACCACCACCGCCAAGGCGCTCTACATCGTGCTGCTATGGCAGGCCACCGAGCGCAACGTCATCGTGGTTGTGGATGGCAACAAGCAGGCCGAAACGCTCGGCGAACTCGTCGACACCTTCTTCGGGCTTCTCGTCACCTCGGACCTGCCCGCTCCGCAAACCATCCCCGCCATGGATGTGCTGCCGGCGCAGCGCATGTCGCCGCACAGCGAAATCAGCGCCGAGCGGGCCATCGGCCTTTGGCGCCTTGCCTCGCGCAAGACCAGCATCACCATTACGCCCGTGGCGTCGGCCTTGCTGCGCACCGAAGCGGCCGAATTTTACCGGCAGCTCGCGCTCACCCTACGCGTGGGTGAAGAGATCCCGCTCGAAGATCTTCTTGCTCACTTGCGGAGCATCGGTTATGAACAGCGCGACCCGGTGGAGATGGTCGGCGAGTATTCGCTGCGCGGCGGCATTCTGGATATTTTCCCGGCCGAAGCCTCCAAGCCCATCCGCATCGAGCTTTTTGGCGACCTCATCGAATCCATTCGCCGCTTCGATGTCGAGACCCAACGCTCCGTGCTGAAAGTATCGGAAGCAACCCTGCTGCCGCTGGCCGAATATCCCAAATCGCGCGAATTGTTTCTGGAGCTGGCCGATCAGATGGACGTTGCCAGCCCCGGCGATCCCTTCCCTGGCTGGGAATTCGTGGTGCCGCTAGTCCGGCCGCGCAAATATTCGCTGTTCTCGCTCACCGAAGCCCCCGTGGTCATTGTCGATGAGCCGGAACAAGCTGCTGGCGCATCCGACCGGCTCTGGAAGCGTCTCGAAGAACATCCCGATCGCCCATTTCCCTGCCCGCCGGATGCTAATTTTTTCGCATGGCCTGGGTTGCGTGACAGTCTGGAAGGAAACGCCGAACTCGCCCTCCGCGAACTCGAGGTCCTGGCCAGCCCCCAATCCCTAATCCCTAACCCCGGCGTTCCGGCGTCTTCCGCCGGAACAACCTCACGGCCGTCGATGGCTTTTCACGGCAACATCCAGGCGGCCATCGCCGAAGCGCGTAACTTGGTTGAGCGCGGCTATCGCGTCGTATTCTTCGCCCGATCCTCCGGCGAACTGGAACGGCTTGCGGATATTTTCCAGGAGTACGCAGTTCCCTTCCAATTGGGCCTCGACCCGGCCGACGCCACGCGGCCATATCTCGCCGAGCGCTCTTACGTCGCAGGCACCGCCGCCAGCACCTTTCTGGTCAAAGGACTGGTGCGCCGCGGCGTCGTTTTCCCGGAAGCGCAGATCGCCGTCTTCGGTTCCGAAGACCTCTTCGATTCGTCCGACTTAGTCGCCAAACCCGGCCCCACCAAATCGCAGCTGGCCGCCTTCACCGCCGACATGGCGGATTTGAAACCCGGCGATTATGTGGTCCACGAAGCGCACGGCATCGGCCGTTTTCTCGGCACGCGCGAGATCGCGCAGGGCGACAACAAAGGCGACTTCATGCTGCTCGAATACGCAGGCGATGCCAAGCTCTACGTTCCGCTCGCGCGCCTGGATCTCATCCAGAAATATCGCGGCGCCGGCGAAGGCGCTGCGCCCGGGCTCGATCGATTAGGCGGCGTGACTTGGGAACGCACCAAATCGCGTGTCAAGGCCAAGATGCGCGACATGGCCGACGAGCTGTTGAAGCTCTACGCCCAGCGCCGCATGGCCGAGGGATTCTCTTATTCTCCCGACAGTAACTGGCAGCGCGAATTCGAAGACGCGTTCGAATTCACCGAAACCAAAGACCAGATGGCGGCCATCAAGCAGATCAAGAAGGACATGGAGAGCACCCATCCCATGGACCGTCTGCTGTGCGGCGATGTGGGTTACGGCAAGACTGAGGTGGCCATGCGCGCAGCGTTCAAAGGGCTCGGCGACGGAAAACAAAGTGCCGTGCTCGCGCCCACTACGGTCCTCGCCTATCAGCATTTCGAAACCTTCAAGCGCCGTTTCGCCGCCTTCCCCGTGCGCATCGAAATGCTCAGCCGTTTTCGCGATAAGAAGGAGATCGCCGAAGTGCTGGATGGCCTGGCCGAGGGCAAAGTGGATATCGTCATCGGGACGCATCGCATTCTTTCGCAGGATGTAGTGTTCAAGGATCTGGGGCTGCTGGTGGTGGACGAAGAGCAGCGCTTTGGCGTTCGCCACAAGGAACGCATCAAGCAACTCAAGCACAACGTGGACGTGCTCACCATGAGCGCCACTCCGATTCCGCGCACGCTGCACATGTCGCTGGCCGGATTGCGCGACATGTCGGTCATCGAAACGCCGCCCAAGGATCGCCTGTCCATCCACACCGTGGTCGCGCATTATGGCAACGAGTTGATTCGCACCGCCATCGAGCAGGAGATCGCGCGTGGCGGCCAGGTCTATTTCATCCACAATCGCGTCGACAGCATTTATATGCGTGCCTCGGCCATCCAGGATCTGGTGCCGGGCGTTCGCGTCGGGGTGGGACACGGGCAGATGGGCGAGTCCGCGCTCGAGGCGGTGATTCTCGGCTTTATGCAACACGATTTCGATGTATTCGTTTGCACCACAATTGCCGAAAATGGCCTGGATATTCCGCTCGCCAATACCATGATTATCGAAAATGCCGAGCGCTATGGTTTATCCGAGCTTTATCAATTGCGCGGCCGTGTGGGCCGTTCCAATCGCAGGGCCTACGCCTATCTGCTGGTTCCGGCCGACACCCAACTGAGCGAGATCGCCCGCAAACGCCTGGCCGCGCTCCGGGAATTCAGCGACCTCGGCGCCGGGTTCAAAATCGCCGCGCTCGATCTGGAACTGCGCGGCGCGGGCAATATCCTGGGCGGCGAGCAGCACGGCCACATCGGGGCGGTGGGCTTCGACATGTACATCAAGCTGCTCGAAGAGACCGTGCATGAGCTGAAGGGTGAAGAAGCGCCGCTACAGGTCCACTCCACGCTCAATCTGGGCCTCGACATTCGCATCCCGTCTGAATACATTTCCGACGAGCACCAACGCCTGCGCGCGTACAAGCGCATCGCCGATGCCAGCACCCAGGAAGCCGCGGCGGAAGCACTCGCGGAACTGGCAGACCGTTACGGACCCGCGCCGGAGGCGGTCAAGAACCTGCTCAAATTCTCTGCTCTCAAAGGCTCCGCGCAGAAGCTCGGCATCGAAGCCATCGACCGTCGCGCCGGGGTGCTCAACGTCAAGTTCCACAAGGAAGCGCACATCGATCCCAAGCGTCTGATGAGTCTTGTGACCGGGACCGAAGGCGCGCAATTCACTCCCGCCGGCGTGTTGCGTCTGCCATTGGATGGGGCATCGAACGCAGGCCAGGTCCTGGATCTGCTGGAAAGCCAACTGAAACAACTCGAATAGAGTATTATTCAGTCATCAGCCCAAAGCCCGAAATTGCCCAGAAAGCCGTCGTAGCGCACGTTCTTAACGTGCCGTGTTCGCACTCGTGCGAACACCATGAGCAAATCGCCAAACGTTCACACGAGTGTGAACGCAGCACGCAAGAGTGCGTGCGCCACGAGTAGCCCACGTGCGATCCCCCATCCCCGCCCGCTGGGTTGCCATCGTCGTTTTCGTCTTCGCCGCGGTCCTGAATTATCTCGATCGCCAGATCCTCGCCACCATGGTCGACATCTGGCGCGCACACCAGGATTTTGCGTTCACCTATGACGACTACGGCCTGCTCCTCTCGGTCTTCTCCATCGCCTATGCAGCCAGCGCGCTCTTCGTCGGCTGGTTCATCGACCGCGTGGGACTCAATCGCGGCGCGGCCTGGGCCGTCGCTCTTTGGGCGGTCGCCAGCTTCGGAACCGGCGCGTCGCATAGCGTCCGCGAACTTGTGGCTTGGCGGGCACTGCTCGGAATTTCTGAAGCCAGCGCGATCGCGGCCGTCACCAAGGCCGTCGCCATCTACCTGCTGCCTCGCGAACGCGCAGTGGGACAGGCCATGAGCCAGCTCGGCTTAAGTCTGGGCGCGGGAATCGCTCCAGCCTTCGCGGTCTATTTTTCCTATCGCTACTCCTGGCACTGGGCTTTCTACGCCGCTGGATTACTCAGCCTCGCTTGGATTCCGATGTGGCTCGCCACCGCCCGTTCCATCCCCCCCGTGGCTCCACTCGCTGACGGCGCCGCCACGCATTCCTTCGGTCTGCTGCGCGATCCGCGTCTTTGGGCGCTCATGATCGCCAACGCGCTCGGCATGGCGCTCTACAGTCTCTGGGCCAATTGGGCGCCCACCTATTTGGTCCGCGTGCATCACCTCACGCCGCCCGAGGCCTCGCATTACACCTGGATCGTGCCGTTAGCCGGCTACCTCGGCGCATTGCTCGGCGGCGCCATCTCCTGGCGATTGGTCCGCTCGGGCCACTCGCCCGTTGCCGCACGCAAACGCGCCTGTTTCATCTCCGCGGTCTTTCTTCTCGCCACTATGGCCGTGCCCATGCTGCCCAATCCCGCGCTCGCAACCGCCGGAATGTCGTTCAGCTTTTTCTGGGTGTGTGCCTGGAGCACCAATCATTACACGCTGCCCATCGACATCTATGGCGCCGGTCGCGCGGCATTTGCCGGCGCATCGCTCGTGATGGCGTACGGTGTGATGCAATCCCTGATCTCGCGCCCCCTGGCCGCCGTCATCGAAAATTACGGATTCGCACCCGTCTGCTTCGCCTTCGCGTGGCTCCCCATCCTCAGCTATCTGCTGGTGCACCTGGCAATTGCCGACAATTCAGGCTCCGATGTAATTCGCCAGTCACAAATCGCAGAAAGTGCTCCTAGTACTTACTAGCCATCCAGTACGTTGTGGCGTAGGTAAATGTGAAATAAGGTGTTTATCAGGAGTAACCGGAAGTGTCTTTCGCTAATCTAATGAGTAGACAGCGGAAGCAGAAACTTCCTGAACTGCTTCGGGAGGATGTAATAGAAGTATGAAAGTTCAGTGCCCATATCGCTGCGACTACTGCCTTAACCTTAAAGGCGAAACCAATCACTGGTGGCTGCGGCCTCAGGACGCCGAACAATTCCGCCTGTTCCGCTGGGACCAACAGCTAGCGGATCAAGAAGGCTACGAGCATATTTGCTCGGAGTCCTGCGCCTCCAAAGCGCTCTCGAAGTGGCTGGCGCAAGCCAACGGCAATCTGGTGCGTCCCACTGCCAAGGAACTCTCGCGGACCACTGGATCGCTCGTGGCAATTCAGTAAGTCTTCAAGTAAGTCAATTCTTTTTGCGCGGCTGCTACCGTCCAGTGATGCCAGGGCGGTTCATGCATCGTGATTTTTTCGAAGCACGCCGCGGCCTCCCTGTACCGTTTGCTGTTTTCTAAGTATTGTCCATAGTAAAACCAGGCCGTCGGAAGATCGGGATGTTCCTTGATCACTGCGGTCGCGGACGCTTCAGTCTGCGGCAGGCGCAGCTGCGCGAACAAATACAGGAGCGTGACGTCCGGCGTTGATTCCAACTCCGGATATTTGTCCAACGCTTGCCGCGTTAACACCGCGCTCTTTTCGTTCTCGCCTCGATACAGCGCAACCAGAGCGTGATCGATGAATTCATCGCGCTCCGAATCGCCTAGCCCGGCAACGTCCCTGAAGAATGCCAGCGCGATTGCCGACCGAGCGATGTTGCCATCTTCCAACCGCGCAGCTTCGAAGTCGGCGCGGACCGTTAGCTCCAGCCGCTTGTTCGGTAGTTTAACTATCAGCAACGGCTCTTGGTAGCTCCAGAGCAAGCGCTCGCCGTTGTATTCCTGACTGGACCACGCGGGCGTGGCGCGATTGCCTTTCGCCGCCCCGTAACGCCAGACCACGTGCCCCCCTTCGCTGATGGTGGCCTGCGCTCCGGGCGATTCGTGTTCCAGGTCGCGTCCAAACTCTCGAAACCGGTCCTGGGCCGCCAACAACCCAACGGCTAATAGCGCGGCCGTGAGCCGCCGCTTCATTTCTTATATCCAATTTTCCGCAGGAACCCGTGCCTCCATTCGGCATCCGGCGCCGTCTCCACTCCTTTCGGTGACGACCCATCGATCACCCCCAGCACTCCCCTGCCCTGCTCCGTCTCGGCCACAATCACCTGCACCGGATTCGCCGTCGCGCAAAATATGGTGCAGACTTCCGGCGTCTCGAGAATCCGATTCTTAACGTTGATCGGAAAGCCGTCCCGCAGCGCCACCACAAACAAATGCCCCGCGCCCACCGCGCTCGCGTTCCTGGTCGCCATCGCCTTCAGCTCTTCGTCATTACCGTCCACGCGCGTCAGGCACGGGCCCGACGCTTCATTGAACGCGATGCCAAACTTCATCTGAGGAACCGTATTGACGATGGCCTCGTAAATATCCTCCACCGTTTTGATGAAATGGCTTTGCCCCACCAGAATGTTGCCGTCGGAAGGAATCTCAAGGCGTACCGCGCGCAGTTCCATGCTCACCATTAAGCCACAAGTTCCCCGTCTTCTTCTTGCTCCCTCGTATTCCTCGCATTCCCCGTATTCCTGTATTCCTCGTATTCCTGTATTCCTCGTATTCCATCTTCTTCACGTTCTGAATTCTGACTTCTGAATTCTCCCCACTGTGTTATCATGAGATTTCCGGTCGCCATCCAGGAAGCCCCTGATTTTATTGCACTTATGTCATACTCTGCGCCGAGTATCGCCAAACTCATCGACCACACGTTGCTGCGTCCCGAAGCCACGCGGGCAGACATTTTACAGCTCTGCCGCGAGGCGCTCGATTACAATTTTGCGAGCGTTTGCGTCAACGCGTATTGGGTTCCGCTGACCGCCTCCCAGCTTGCCGGATCTCAGGTGAAGGTCTGCACCGTGGTTGGTTTTCCGCTCGGCGCAACCTCCACCGAAGCGAAAGTTGGAGAGACCGAAGCCGCTTTGCGCGCGGGCGCCCAGGAGATCGACATGGTGCTCAACGTCGGCGCTCTGCGTGGCGACGACGACCGCGCGGTGGAGGAAGAGATCGCGCTCGTCGCTGCCGCATCCCATCGCCATGGCGCCATCGTTAAAGTGATTCTCGAAACCGCTCTGCTCAATGACGATCAGAAAATCGTCGCGTGCCGTCTCGCGCAATTAGCTGGCGCGGATTTCGTTAAAACCTCTACCGGCTTTGCTTCTTCCGGCGCCACGGTTCACGACGTGGAGCTGATGCGCCGGACCGTCGGTCCAGATATGGGTGTGAAGGCCTCCGGCGGAATCCGCTCGCTCGATGATCTTCTCAAGATGCTGGACGCCGGAGCCACGCGCATCGGCGCTAGCGCCAGCGTCAAGATCGTCGAAGCCGCCCGAGCCGCTTCCCAAACCGGAGCCGCGGGAACTTGACCATGGCCGCGCCCACGGGCAAATCCAAAATTCGTTTTCAAGAACGCGCCGAACTGCTGGATTTTCTCCTCGATGTCTCGGCCGCAACTTCGGAGACCCTCGATCTCGACCGCATTCTGGCGAACGTCGCGGCCATCGTCAAGGACGTGGTGCCCTACGACCTTTTCGCCATCTTGCTGTATAGCGAGCGCCAGCGCGGGCTCGGCATCCGCTACGCCATCGGTCATCGCGAGGAAGTGGTGCGAAACCTGGTGATCCCGCTCGGTGAAGGCATCACCGGCGTCGCTGCCGCGAACCGGCAGCCGGTTTTGTCCACAGACGTTCGTAACGATCCGCGCTACCTCACTGCTCTGGACGCCGTGCAGTCTGAACTCGCCGTTCCGATGCTCGCGCGCGGCAAATTGGTGGGCGTCATCGATCTGCAGTCTACCCGTTTGAACGCTTATCGCGAGCAGGACCGCGCACTGCTGCAATTGATCGCCTCGCGCGTCGCAGTGTCCATCGACAATGCACGCCTGTATCGGCGTGTTGACCGGCAGAATCGCACGCTCAAGACGCTTGCGCATTTATCGCAGGAGTTCAGTTCCATCCTGGACCTGGATGAATTGCTGCGCAAGATCGCAACTACTACCCGTACTCTGGTGGCTTTCGACGCCTTTAGCATTTTGCTCCTCGATCCCGAGCATAAGGTGCTGCGCCATCGCTTCAGCGAACGCTATGACGAGCGCGTGGACCTTGACAACATCCCGCTCGGCAAGGGGTTGACCGGCGCCGCCGCCGAATCGCGCGAGATTGTGCGCGTGGCCGACACCATCGCCGATCATCGCTACATCGCTTCGCATCCCGACATTCGCTCGGAAATCGCCGTCCCCTTGATCGTGCAGGACCGCGTGGTGGGCGTCATGAACCTGGAGAGTGAGCGTATGGGCTACTTCACCGAGGACCATTCACGCTTGCTGGCGCTGCTCGCCCCGCAGATCGCAAGCTCGGTCGAGAACGCACGCCTGTATGAAGAAATCGCGCAGCGCGAGCAGTGGATGGACCGCGATCTCAAAGCCGCCCGCAACGTACAACTCGTCATGTTGCCGCGCGAAGCGCCCGAGATCGAAGGACTGGAAGTGGCCATTCGCCTGCGCCCCGCCCGCGAGATCACCGGCGACGTTTACGATATCTTCGAGCACAGCTCGGGCGAGACTGTTTTCTTATTCGGCGACGTCAGCGGCAAAGGCGCGGCCGCCGCTCTCTATGGCGCCATGGTCAGCGGACTGCTGCGCACTCTGGCACATCGCCGCCGGGAACCGGCCGAATTGCTGAAGGTGCTGAATCGCGTCTTGCGCGAGCGCATAGTAGGCACCCAGTATGTCGCGCTGCTGGTCCTGGTGTGGGAACACAAAAATCATCGATTCATCATGGCCAACGCGGGCGCCGAGCCGCCCATCATCTGCCGCAACGGCCACATCATCAAACCCAAGGTGGAGGGCGTTCCCGCCGGCCTGCTCGACGATCGCGAGTACGATGAAGTGATTTTCGACACCCAGCCCGGCGACGTCATCCTGCTGCACTCCGATGGAATTACCGATCAGCCGAATCCGAAAGGCGTCGAATATGGGGACGCCCGTCTGGCGCGCAAGCTGCAAAAACTCTGCTACAAGCCTCCCGAGGCTCTGGCCGATCAGATCCTGGCCGACTTCGATCATTACAAGTCCGATGCGCCCGCCTTCGACGACCAGACCCTGCTCGTGCTCAAGGTGCAGTAAGGGAGCGTTCTTGTGAGAATTTTCCCGCCGGCCCCTCACCATCCAGAGTGGTGAACATATCGCTTTCCGATCATGTGATGGTCTTTGCCGGCGCGCTTTCGCTCGAGCGCTGCCAGGCGCTCATTCATCGATTCGAGTCATCACCGGATCACGAGATCTGCCAGGTCGAGTCCGGCTACAGTTTTCATCAACTGAATATTACCCAGAAATGGCCTGACGAGAATCAACTCCTTGTCCCTATATTTCTTTCTCACTTCAATAAGTATCAAGCGGCGGTAAATGCACGCTTCTGGCCTCTGACTTTTTCATTTGAGCAGTTGCGGATAAAGCGCTATCTCCCCAACGGCCGTGATTTCTTCCCGCTGCACGTGGACGTTATGACGCAGGTGGCGTCCAGACGATTCATGACCGCGTTCATTTATCTGAATGCACCCGCGGGTGGAGAAACCGTCTTCCCGAACCTCGATATCTCCGTCGCGCCGGAGCCGGGCAAACTGCTCGCCTTTCCTCCAATTTGGCTCTTTCCGCATGCCGGAATGCCGCCCAAGTCCAGCCCGAAATATATCCTCCACACCTATCTCTGTTACCCCCAAGCCGAGCCGCGACAATAAGGAGTGGCCCCCAAGAAACGAAATCGCGTCGCTGTGGTTCAATAACCATAGGAGCGTATCTCCATGCGAAAACTGTCGCTGTTCCCCACTCTGCTGACGTTCACCGCTCTCACCGCCGCCGTTCCCGCATTGGCCGACTTTCAAGCTGGGCTAGACGCGTTCCAGAAGGGCGATTATGTCGGTGCGGCGAAGGAATGGCGTCCGCTCGCCGAGGAAGGCGACCCCATCGCTCAATTCAACCTGGGCCTCTTGTACCTGGATGGGCATGGCGTGCCGCAAAGCCCCATGGAAGCGGCCAATTGGTTCCGGCGTGCCGCCGAGCAGGACTACACGCAAGCCCAGCACAACTTGGGCGCCATGTACGGCTCAGGCCAAGGCGTGAAGCGCGATTACGTGCAAGCTTACAAGTGGCTGAACATCTGCGCCGCGAAGGGCAACAGTGGATGCGTGACACAACGCGACCTGATCGCCAAGAAGTTGAAGCCCGGTCAAGTAGCCGAAGCCCAGCGCCTCGCTACCGATTTCAAGCCCCAAAAAGAAGCCGAGAAACAGTAGTCGTTTCCCACCCATCCGACAAAGGTCATCTGACCCAACGCGTGCCTGGCGCGCCATCCCCAATCCCCAATCCCCGGTCCCCAATCCCCGGTCCTGTCCTTGACCTACCAGCTATGCTAAGGTTATGGCCTTTCATATCGGCGTCGATTACCGCCCGCGCGGCGATCAAGCCGCCGCCATCGACCAGCTTTTCCGCGGCCTGCTCGACGGCGAAAAGCACCAGGTGCTGCTCGGGGTCACTGGCTCCGGCAAAACCTACACCATGGCGCAGTTGATCGAAAAAACCGGCCGTCCCGCGCTGGTTCTGGCCCACAACAAAACGCTCGCCGCGCAGCTTTATCACGAATTCAGAACATTCTTCCCCGGCAATGCCGTCGAGTATTTCGTCAGCTATTACGACTACTATCAGCCGGAAGCTTACATGCCCTCTGGCGATATCTACATCGAAAAAGAAGCCACCATCAACGACGAATTGGACAAGCTGCGCCTGTCCGCCACGCGTTCGCTCTTCGAGCGCCGGGATTGCGTTATCGTCGCGAGCGTCAGTTGCATCTACGGTCTCGGCTCGCCCGAAGCCTATTACGGCATGCTGCTCATGCTCGAAAAGGGCCAGAAGATCTCGCGCCAGCAGATCCTCTCGCGCCTGGTTGAAATCCTCTACGAGCGCAACGATCACAGCTTCACCCGCGGAACATTTCGGGTGCGCGGCGACGTCATCGAAGTCTTCCCCACTTACGACGACAACGCTTATCGCATCGAGTTGTGGGGCGACGAAGTGGACAGCCTCAGCCAGATCGACCCTATGCTCGGCCAAGTCCGGCAAACATATTTGCGCTTGCCGATCTATCCCAAAACGCACTACGTCATGACGCCCGAATCGCGCGAAAGTGCTCTGCGCAGTATCGAGACGGAGCTCGAATGGTGGCAGAAAGAACTCGAAAAGGGCGGCAAGCTGGTGGAAGCTCAGCGCCTGTACCAGCGCACCATGTTCGATCTCGAGATGATCCGGCAGATTGGTTATTGCCATGGGATCGAAAACTATTCGCGGCATTTCTCCGGACGGCTGCCGGGCGAGGCGCCGCCCACCTTGCTCGATTACCTCCCCAACGATCATTTGCTGTTCCTGGACGAAAGCCACCAGACCATCCCGCAATTGCAAGGGATGTATCATGGCGACCGTTCGCGCAAACAAGTGTTGGTCAACTATGGTTTTCGCCTGCCCAGCGCGATGGACAATCGCCCGCTCACTTTTGAGGAGTTCGAGAATCGCGTGAACCAGGTGCTCTACGTGTCCGCCACTCCCGGGCCCTATGAGCTCACCAAGGCTGCCGGTGTGGTGGTGGAACAGATCATCCGGCCCACTGGCCTGGTGGATCCGCAGATTGACGTCCGTCCCATCAAAGGCCAGGTGGATGACTTGCTGCACGAAATCCGGCGCCGCGTGGAGTTGAACGAGCGCGTTCTGGTCACCACGTTGACCAAGCGCATGGCCGAGGACTTATCGGAATACTACACCGAAGTCGGCGTGAAGTGCGCTTACCTGCATTCCGAGATTGGCGCTTTGGACCGGATGAAAATCCTGCGCGATTTGCGCCGCGGCGAATTGGACGTTATCGTTGGCATCAACCTGCTGCGCGAAGGTCTGGATCTGCCCGAGGTGTCTCTGGTCGCCATCCTGGATGCCGACAAGGAAGGCTTCCTGCGCTCCGCCGGATCGCTCATCCAGACCATGGGCCGCGCCGCCCGCCATCTCAACGGGCGCGCCGTACTCTACGCCGACGTCTACACCGACAGCATGCGCCGCGCCATCGGCGAAACCAATCGCCGCCGGACCATTCAGGAACAATACAACGAGCAGAACAACATCACGCCGCAGTCCATCATTAAGCCCATCGACATGAGCCTGGTGCGGATCGCCGAGGGAGATTACGTCACCGTTCCCGTGGAGCCGGACGATCCGGCGGAAGAATGGACGACCGAACAACGGGAGAAATTCGTGTCCGAATTGGAAGAAAGTATGCGTGATGCAGCGAAAAGATTTGAGTTTGAGAAGGCAGCTCAACTTCGTGACCGCATAAAGGTGCTAAAATCACTCGGAATTCATGAAGAAAGCCCAGTCGGTGGGCCTAATCGCCACGGGTAGCCTCACCGACTCTCCGCTGACGCGCTTCTGGTGGCTCCCCGAACGCCTCGGTCCCGTGAAATCGGCCTCCTATCGCGTAGCCAGCCGCATTGCCAACATGCTGCAGGCCGGCCATCCTGTTAAGGATTACGCGGAATTTGAATCCTGCGCTCTGGTTCTGGTGTGCGTGCCGGAGGAAACCGTCCCGCGAGTGGTCGCTGAAATGGTGTCGGCCCCAATTTCCTGGCAGGGCAAAGCGGTGGTTCTTTGCAGTACCTGGCTGGACAGCGGCGACCTGCAGGAGCTCGCCGCTCGTGGAGCGTCGGTCGGCTCTATCAGCCCGATTCCCGGCTTCGAAGACCTGCGCTATCTGGTGGAAGGCGATCCGCTCGCCATTCGCCAATCCAAGAACCTGGTGGAGTATCGCGAACGGCGCGCCGTCGCCATCGAGCGGCCACTCAAGCCGTTCTTTCTCGCCGCGCTCACCTGCACCGCCACCCTCCTGTTTGCTTTGCTCCATGCAGCTTCCGCATCGCTGCAGTACGCGCGAATTCCAGCCGGGCTCTCGGCAACCCTCCTGGAGCGGCAGCTTACGCGCACCCTTCGTTCGGTTCTAAAAGGCGGACGGAGAGCTTACCCCTCGCCCCGCGAACTCCCGCGACAACTGCGTGCGCTATCGAGCGCCGATCCTGGCCTGGCGCAGTACCTCGAACAGAGCTGTCGCCTCGCCTCCCAGCTCATGCAGAAACGCATGGCCGTTTGATAGAATCGGCAGCGGGAGAAAACAATGGAACGGCGTGAATTGTTAAGTCTTGGCGGTATCGCGGCCATCGCGGGCGCATTTGCTACGGCTGGAGAATCATCGGCGCAGCAGGGCGTTCCTGGATCTGGCAAACGCATCATCCGCATCTATGCCGATGCGGACGGTAACTCGCACATTCAGGAGTTGCCCATCGCAACCAAGGCCGGCAAGATTCGCAGAACGGAGAGCGCACCCGTCACTGGATTCAGCTACGCCGATTACACCGCCAGTTCCACGGAAGACTGGCACCGGACGCCCGGAAGGCAGTTTTCGATATCCATGTCCGGGGAGATCGAAGTGGAAGTGTCGGATGGCAAAAAACATGCCATTCACGCCGGCGACCTGGTGTTCCTGGAAGACCTGCAAGGTAAGGGGCACGTTACGCGGATTCTTTCGCCCGTCACCAATGTCTTCATCCGCGTAGCGGACGGCTTTGATGTCGTCAAGTGGTCGCGCGGCGAAGCTTGAGCCGTCAAACCCTCCAGGAAGGCCGCCTGGCGCGTATTGGCGTCGCACTTTCCGATTGGAGCGAACGCTGGTTTCCCGATCCTCTGGTGTTCGCGCTGGTCGGGATCGTAGTCGTCTTCCTGATCGGAGTAGCTGCCGGCGAAAAGCCCGCGGACCTCGCCATCCAGGGTGGCAAGGGCTTTTGGTCGCTGATCCAATTCACCATGCAAATGGTGATGATCATCATCGGTGGCTACGTGGTGGCATCCACTCCATTGGTGCAGCGCGCCATGCAAAGACTCGCGCAGCTTCCCCAAACTCCACGCCAGGCCATTACGCTGGTGGCGCTCTTCTCCTTTGTGACCGGCCTGCTCTCTTGGGGCATGAGCCCGATCATCAGCGGACTCCTGGTACGGCAGCTTTCCCAGCGCATCAAGGGACTCGACTATCGAGCCGCCGGCGCCGCCGCCTACGTGGGCGGAACTGTTATCTGGGCACTCGGGATTTCGTCCTCCGCCGCAATGCTCATGGCCACCAAAAGCTCGCTGCCGCCCAGATTGCTTGCCATCAGCGGACTCATCCCGCTCACCAGCACCATCTTCCTCTGGCCCAGCATGCTGATGGCCGCCATCCTGATCGTCACGGGAGTCTTGGTCGCCTGCCTTTCGGCGCCATCGGCCGAAAACGCGCGAACCGCCGAGTCTTACGGCCTGAAGTGGGAACCCTTTCAGATGGAGCTGGAGCCCAGGACCAAGCCCGGCGAATGGCTCGAATACAGTCCGCTGCTCACCATCTTGGTTGCGGCGCTGCTGTGCGTCTATCTGGTGGATGTGTTCCGCACCTCTCCGCAGGGCGCTCTGGCCGCGCTGGATTTAAACACATTCAATTTGATCTTCCTCACAGCCGGGTTGCTGCTGCAGTGGCGTCCCAAGCGCTTCCTGCGCGCTGTGATGGAAGTGGTCCCCGGCACCGCCGGCGTTATCATCCAGTTTCCTTTGTACGCGGTGATCTTCGGAATGATCGTCGGCACCGGACTCTCCGATAAAGCCGCCCGGCTTCTCACGTCCATCAGTACGCACGACACCTTTGCGCTGCTCGTCGCCTTCTACTCCGCCACTCTCGGTGTCTTCATCCCGTCCGGCGGCAGCAAGTGGATTATAGAAGCGCCGTATGTTCTGCAAGCGGCCATCGAGCATCACGTGAACCTGGGATGGGTGGTCCAGATCTACAACGCATCGGAGGCGCTGCCGAACTTGATCAACCCGTTCTTCATGCTGCCGCTCCTCGGCATCCTGCGCCTGCGCGCCCGCGATCTGGTGGGCTACGGTCTGCTGCAGTTGCTGGTGCAAGCCCCCATCGTGTTTTTCCTGTGCTGGTTCTTCGCCCGCCATCTGCCGTTTGTTCCGCCGATAAGATAAGCATGCGTGCTAAGACAAAACCGAAGCAGGCGGCAAAAAAAGCCAAACGCCAGAGTGGTCTCGCCAAGGGCAAGCTGAGAGTGACGAAGTCATTCTTCAAGCCGCTGCCGGACAAGCTGCTCGATGCCTTTGAAGGAAAGCCCTGAGTTACGATGAGACAGTGGATTTTATTCGGCCGATATATCGATGGTTACTTCGCAATGCAGCCATATCAGTCGTTGTTTTTGTTTTGATCGTCTTGATGTTCAACCCGGTTCCTGCGTGTTTTGATTGCGAGTTTCCCAATGCTTGGGGCCATGATGATGCAATCGTCGCCCGCGATTCAACAGTGTTCATGGTGTGGTTTTTTGGCGCATCGTGCATGGCGGGACTGCTGCGGTGGAAAAGAAGTTGGCTTGTGCCGGTCGGTATTACCGTTGCTGACATTGCAACACAACATCTTGGCGGGTTGCGTGGTGGTCACTGAGAGATAACGAGGGCCCAGTTCTACTCATCATTGGTGTAGTCAGTGGAGGCTTCTCGTTGCTACTCGGCATGGGTGTGCGATCCATCATTGACAGCGTATGGACAAGGCTTCCTGGTAACCGACCGCAAGCGAGATTCTGATGTCTGCCCCCGAGTGACGTTAGATCCCAACGCGAATCTCCTCCGTTTTCAGCTCCTTCTATCAACAACAAAACTTAGTCGATTGTTTCCCAACGGTACAATCTTTAGCGTCAAAGCCTGGCAGCCAATCCCCAACCCCGCGCGAGCGTATGCGAGCACCTTGACAAGGGCGCTTCAGCGCCCCACAATATGAATGGCGAAGAAAAGGCGAACTTGCATGAACCCAAACGCCGCCCGCGTCACTACGCTTGGACTGCGCCCGGACGCAAAAATCCGGGATTGCCTCCCCACCGGTATGGCATCGCTCGATGCCATGCTCTCGCATGGGGAGAATGCCGGGTTCCCGCGTGGCGCCATCTCGGAGATCCTCGGCCCGGAAAGCTCCGGCCGCACCACGCTCGTCCACTCCCTGCTGGCCGCCTCCACCGCTCAGCTTGAGATCTGCGCCTACGTCGATACCGACGATTCCTTTGACCCCGTATCGGCCGCCGCAGCCGGCGTCGCCCTCTCGCAGCTGGTCTGGATTCGGTGCGGCCACAACGCCGAGCACGCGCTCCGGGCGGCGGATTCCCTGCTCCACGCGGGTGGATTCGGCGCCATTGTGCTCGACCTTTGCCAAGTCCCGCCGCGCGTCTCCAACCGCATCCCAATCTCCTATTGGTACCGCTTTCGCCGCGCCATCGAAAACACCCCGACCATTCTCGCGCTTGCGGAAAGGGAGCCTATAGCCCGATCCTGCGCGTCGCTGATGCTCGATATCGAGCGTAAGAAAACCATCTGGACCGGCGCGCCCGGCTTCTCGCTGCTACGCGAAGTGGAATTGCAAGCGTCGTCACGCAAGCCCGTTCGGCCCGGCAGCGCGCAATTCAAAGCCAAGGCACTCGGATGATTTTTGCTTGCCTCCATGGTCCAGCCGACCTTCCTCAAATCGCCTCGGCCTTCTCTCCTTCCTTCGAGCAGACAGCGCCCGACACTGTCATCTTCCGCATTGACGGGCTCCAGCGCCTGCACGGCTCGCCGCACCAGATCGCCGAAGCCATCGCCCAAAAAGCTATAGAAAAGTACTCTGGTGGCGGCGTCAACATCGCCATTGCCGAAACTGCAGACGCTGCCATCCTCGCCGCACGCAATATCCCAGGCATCACTCTATTGACTAATGCCGCGCCCCATCTCAACGATCTGGATGTCGCGACACTCCCGCTCACCGATGAAATGGCGCAGGTCTTCGAAAGCTGGGGCATCTACACCATCGAGCAACTGGCCCAGCTTCCCGAGATCGGCCTCGCCGAACGCTTCGGACCGCACGGCGTTTACCTCCAGCAACTGGCTCGTGGCGTCATCCATCGGCCGCTCAAAATCTTCCAGCCGGAAACGACGTATGAGGATCGCATCGAGCTGGATCATCCGGTAAGCCTGCTGGAGCCGCTGCTGTTTCTGATCGCGCGTCTGCTCAACCATCAATGCGCACGCCTGCTTTCAAACGCCATGGCGGCCAACGAAGTCACCATTCGCCTGGAGCTCGAAGATCGTGCCGAGCACATCCGAACTCTCCGTCTTCCCGTCCCCATGCGCGAAAGCAAGTCCCTCTTGAAGCTTTTGCAAATGGATCTCGAAGCGCATCCTCCCGCGGCGCCCAGCATCGCGATCTCGCTCGCGCTAAAACCGGTGCACCCTCGCACCGTCCAAACCGGCATCTTTCTCCCGGTCACCCCCGCGCCCGACAAACTGGAGCTGACGCTCGCCCGCATCCGCGGCATCGTCGGGGAAGCGAACGTTGGCATTCCCCAACTCCTGGACACTCATCACCCCCAACCTTTCACTCTCGTGCCTGGCCCCCCTATCCCCAGCCCCCAATCCCGATCTTCCAATCCTCAAGGTTTTCGCTACTTCCGTCCTCCCCTCCCCGCCACTGTCTCGCTCGATGGCAACCGCCCTGTGCGCCTCTCCGCGCCCGGCATTCATGGCAAGGTACTCAACGCAGCCGGCCCCTGGCGCACCTCAGGCGATTGGTGGACCACAACGGTTTGGAATCGCGATGAATGGGACATCGCCCTCTCCAACGGCGCTCTTTACCGTATTTACTGCGACTCCAACTGGTATGTAGAAGGCTCCTATGACTAGCGAATACGTTGAATTGCACGCCCGCTCAGCTTTCAGTTTCCTGGAAGGATCGTCTGTCCCCGAAGAGCTTGTCGCGCGGGCGAAGTCGCTCGACTTCCCCGCACTCGCTCTACTCGATCGCGACAACATCTCCGGCGCTGCCCGCTTCCACATGGCCGCGAAAAAGGCCGGCATTCGCGCGCACATCGGCGCCGAAATCACTTCGACCGATGGTCACACTTATCCGCTTCTGGCCGAAAATCGCGCCGGCTATCAGAACCTCTGCCGATTGATCACCAGAATGAAGATGCGCGCGAAAAAAGGTGAAGGCGCCGCGACGCCCGAAGAGTTCACAGAGTTCTCCGCGGGCCTGGTCTGCCTGGCATCTCGCCCCGATCCCCGTTTTCTCGATCAGTTCGGCGCAAAGAATATCTTCGTCGAACTCCAGCGCCACTACAATCGCACCGAAGAAGAACTGAACCAGGCACTCATCGATTTCGCGCGGCGCCACCGCCTGCCGCTCGTTGCCTCCAACGGCGTGAGCCACGCCACGCCGGAATCTCGCGAAGCGCTCGACGTTCTCACCTGCGTCCGCCACAAGACCACCATTCAGGAAGCCGGCCGTCTGCTCTCCATAAACTCCGATCGTTACCTGAAAAGCGCTCGGGAAATGTCGCGCCTCTTCTCGGACCTGCCGGAAGCCATCGCCAACACTCGCGAGCTTTCCGATCGTCTGCAATTCACGCTCGCCGATCTCGGCTACCAATTTCCTCGTTATCCGGTGCCGCCAGGGGAAACCATGAATTCGTTCCTGAGAAAACGCGTGGAAGAAGGCGCCATGAATCGCTATCACTCCAAGTCCGTCGATCTGCGGCGCCGTGCCCGCCGGCAAATCGATCACGAGCTGGCGCTCATCGAAAAGCTCGATTTGGCCGGCTATTTCTTGATCGTCTGGGACATCGTCGAGTTCTGCCGCCGTCAGAACATTCTGGTGCAAGGCCGTGGATCGGCCGCCAACAGCGCGGTCTGTTATTCGCTCGGCATCACGGCGGTGGACGCGGTCGAGATGGAATTGCTCTTCGAGCGCTTCCTCTCTGAAGAGCGCGGTGAGTGGCCGGATATCGATCTCGATCTTCCCAGCGGCGATCAGCGCGAGCGTGTCATCCAGTTTGTTTACGCGCGTTACGGACAGCTCGGCGCGGCCATGACCGCCAACGTCATCACTTATCGCGGCCGCTCGGCGGTGCGCGACATCGGTAAAGTGCTGGGCTTCCCGGAACAGGATCTCTCGCGGATCTCGGCGCTGGTTCCATCCTGGGGCTGGACGGATCCCAAGGAAACCGCTGAACGTCAGTTCACCGAAGCGGGATTTTCGCCGCAAAAACATCCGTTGATTGGAAAGTTTCTGGATCTGTATATGACCATCCAGGATCTGCCACGCCATCTCGGCCAGCATTCCGGCGGCATGGTGATCTGCGAAGGCCAGCTCGATTCCGTCGTTCCGTTAGAGCCAGCCACTATGCCTGGCCGGGTTGTCATCCAGTGGGACAAGGAAGATTGCGCCGATATGGGCATCATCAAAGTGGATCTGCTGGGCCTCGGCATGATGGCCGTGCTCGAAGAGTCCATTCAACTCATTCGCACCGCCTATCGCGAAGAAGTGGACCTCGCGCATTTGCCGGCAGATGACAAGCTGGTGTATCAAGCACTGCAAAATGCCGACACCATCGGACTGTTTCAGGTGGAGAGCCGCGCGCAGATGTCGTGCCTGCCCAGGCTGCGGCCCGAACGTTTCTACGACATTGTGGTGCAAGTGGCTATCATTCGCCCAGGTCCCATTGTTGGCCAAATGCTGAATCCATTTCTGCGCCGGCGACAGGGCCGAGAAAAAGCGGAGTGCCTGCATCCGTCGCTCGAGCCGGTGCTGCGCCGCACATTAGGCGTGCCGCTATTTCAAGAGCAATTGCTCCGCATGGCGATGATCGTAGCCGGATTTTCCGGCGGCGAAGCCGAAGAACTGCGCCGCGCCATGGGATTCAAGCGCTCGGAAGCCCGCATGCGCGACATCGAGATCCGCCTGCGTGACGGCATGACGCGCAATGGCATCATCGGCAAGCAGCAGGACGCCATTGTTCAATCCATCACCGCGTTTGCGCTGTATGGCTTCCCTGAATCGCACGCCGCCAGCTTCGCCTTGATCGCCTACGCCAGTGCGTATCTGAAATGCCGTTACCTGGCCGCCTTCACCGCCGCCATCCTGAACAATCAGCCGATGGGTTTTTACGCGCCGGCAACATTGGTGAAGGATGCGCAGCGCCACGGCCTGCACTTCAATCCCATCGATGTCACGCGCTCAGATTGGCTATGCAGCATCGAGGAAGAGAACGGCGAGCGGCGCGTTCGCCTGGGGATGAATTACGTAAAAGGACTACGCGAGCAGCCAGCCCGAGCCATCCTCGCCGCCCGCGGACAGGCGCCATTCGCAAGCATCCAGGATTTAGTGGACCGCGTCCCCGAGCTTCGCAAAGACGAATTGCGCAAGCTGAGCGAAATCGGCGCGCTCAATTTCATCACCGCATCTCTCACCCACCGCCGCGCCGCACTCTGGGATTCCGAACTCGCCATACGCCCCACCGGCCCACTCTTCGCTAATCCCCAACCCCCAATCCCCAACCCCGCGCCGCTCGCGCCTATGAATGCCAGTGAGCGTCTCAACTCAGACTTTCGCCGTACCCACCTCACCATCGGTAAACATCCGATGGCATTTCATCGCGAGAAGCTGAATGCGCTGGGCGTTACGCCCGCCGCGCAGTTGAAATTCGTGCACAACGGCCGCGTGGTTCGCACCGCCGGATGCATCATCTGCCGCCAGCGCCCCGGCACCGCGAAAGGGCTGCTATTCCTGAGCATCGAAGACGAAACCGGAGTCTCAAACGCTGTGGTGATGCCCGACGTTTTCGATCGCGAGCGTAAAACAATTCTCGGCAATTCTTACATCGTGGTCGATGGCGAGATGCAGAACATCGACAACGTCTACACCGTGCGAGCCGCGCATTTTGAGCCGCTGCACGTGGCTGAGGAGGCCGTGCCGTCGCACGACTTCCACTAATACAGGGCTCAATACAAACCCATGCGTTCCTTGACCAACTGCACCGTCGATTTCGCGATCGGGGAAACTCGCTCCGCGCCTTCTTTGAGCACGCCGGTCAAGTAACCCGGCTCATCCGTAATCTCTGTGTAGCGCTTCTGCAGCGGCTCCAAATGAGAAACCACGATATCCGCTACTTTCTTCTTCAAGTCGCCATAACGCTTGCCTTCGAACTCCGCCTGCGCCTGCTCGGGTCCCCAGCCCATAAACGCCTTGCTGATATCGATAAGATTGAGAACACCCGGACTGAGATTCTCGAAATCCACGGCAGGCTGGGAATCGGTAGTCGCTCGCATAATCTTCTTGCGCGCCACATCGGGCGGGTCCAACAATGCCACTGCATGGCCCGATCCAGCGGCCGACTTGCTCATCTTTTTGTCCGGCTCGTCCAGCCCCATCACTCGCGCACCCACCAGCGGCAAATGCGTGGCGGGCATCACGAACGTCTCGCCATAAAGCGAATTGAAGCGCTGCGCAATATCGCGCGCCAGTTCCAGGTGCTGCGCCTGATCGTCGCCCACCGGCACGATCGCGGCTTGGTAGACCAGGATGTCCGCGGTCATCAACACCGGATATTGCAGCAACCCGTCGCCCACCGTCTCCTGCGTTTGCGATTTCGCTTTGTACTGCGTCATCCGCTCCAGCCAGCCCACCGGCGTGACGCAGGTCAGCATCCACGCGAGCTCGGCGTGCTCCGGCACCGACGATTGCACCACAATTGTCGAATGCTTCGGATCGATACCAGCGGCCAGGAACAATCCCGCAGTCTCCAGGATCTTGGCGCGAAGCTCGCCGGGCTCTTGATACACAGTGATGGCGTGCAGATCGACAATGCCGAAGATGCTCTCGTAGTTACCCTGGATTTCAACCCAGTTTTTCAAGGCGCCTAGATAATTTCCGATGTGAAGATTGCCGGTCGGCTGAACGCCGGAGAAGACTCGTGCTTTCATATTCGAACATTCATGGTACCCTTTCGCTTGCCTGTGGAAGAAACCCTAACAATTGAAAAGCTGGTATACGGTGGCGAAGGACTGGCGCGCCAGGAGGGTAAAGTTGTACTCATTCCCTTCGTTCTGCCGGGCGAAGTGGTGCGCGCGGAGACCGAGCGTTCGAAGAACGATCTGTGGCGCGGCCGCCTGATCGAGATCTTGCAGCCATCGCCGTCGCGCATTGCGCCGAGCTGCCCGTATTTCGAGCGCTGCGGTGGTTGCCAGTACCAGCACATGGATTATGCCGTCCAGTTGGACCAGAAGCGGGCAATCTTGCGCGAGGTCCTGCAGCGCGTCGGTAAGATCGAGTTTGCGGGTGAGATCGGAGTGATTTCCGGCGAGCCGTGGCAGTACCGCAATCGAGTGCAGCTACATGTCGAAGGCGGCAAGGTCGGATATTTCGGCCAGCATACACGCGATCTGGTCGCGATTGATCATTGCCCCATCGCTTCACCGAAGCTCAATGAGACGATTGCCAGGATCGATTCCCGTCAGGCCACCACTGCCATCGAGCTCTTCAGCAATGAAACAGAGGTACAGGTGAATGTCATCGACCGTGTTCCGCGTCCGGTCTTAACAACGCTCGCATCGCTGGGCGTGTCAACGCCAATTGATTACGACGGCTTCCAGGTGAGCCGCAATTCGTTCTTTCAGGTGAATCGCTTCCTGATCCATCAGCTAGTGGAATGCGCGATCGGTGACAAAACGGGCCAGTGGGCGGTCGACCTTTACGCCGGCGTGGGGCTTTTCGCCGTCAAGCTGGCGGAGCGGTTCGCCAAAGTCACGGCCGTGGAAGCGAGCAGCAGCAGCTATCGCGACTTGACGCATAACTTCCCGCAGGCGCCTATAAATGCCAATGTCGAAGACTTCCTCGCCAGCCTCAACGAAACTCCCGATTTCATACTGGCCGATCCGCCGCGCGCCGGTTTGGGCAAGCATGCGGTGAAAGAGCTGGCGCGGATTCGAGCGCCGCGTTTGAGCATTGTTTCCTGCGATCCAGCCACTCTAGCTCGCGACTTGCAAGGTCTTACGAGGGAACCCTACCGCATCGAAAAGATCACGCTGGTTGATCTTTTCCCCCAAACATTCCACCTGGAAGCCGTGGTCGAACTTTCCGCATAAGCAGTTCGGCCAGATTCAGCGCGATTGCCAATCCCAGCAGAATGGGCCAAAGCCGCAAGATAGAGGACTCGGAGCGGCCGGTGGAATCGAACACCTGTTTGGGCGCGGGATTGAACCGGCCGCCGGTGAATTGCGCCACCGAACGCAGCAGGAATTCGTTCGATCCGTAGTCCAGCAGCTCTCGCTCCGGCTGGTAGAACCCGACCTCCGGAAACGCGCGCGAATCGTCCAGCGGTCGGATGCGGAAAAGACCCTGCAAATCACCGATGTGTATCGTCCCTCGATACGATTTCGCGCCCAGCTTGGTGATGGGCACCGGGTGACGGAATCCATTGGGACCCAGCACGAAAATTTCAGGCAGTTTCGCGGGATCCTCGGCGTCCGGGCCCAGATGATAGCTCACGATCAAATCGCCGCTCGCGCTGTCGTATTCGGCCGTCGCCTCGCCGCTCTCTGCGTGCGGCAGCAGATCGCGAAAGGTGTTGGTCCAGAGTTTGTCGAAGCCCTTCCACGTCACCCAGTCCGCCGCCCAACGGCTTTTCGCATCCGACGCAAATACATCGGCGCGTCCCAGCCCGTACTGCCAGCGCACCAGCAGCGGGTCCATCTCGTCCACCTTGAGGATGGTGTCCGCCGTCGGCTTACTGATGAAGCGCACATAACCCTTGAGCGCGGGCGCGGTGTCGATGCCTACGCCATCCAGAATCTCGGCGTTCTTGGCAACGAAGGGCCGCAAGGTCTTCTCAACGGCGGTGGAACCGGTGTGCTCCATCACGTCTTTCAGCACAATCTGCGCAAGCCCAGCCGGTTCGTTCAAGAAGTACGATTTCCCGCCGGCCACGGAAGCCACCTTCTCCAGATACGCGCGGTTTACGTCCTGGCCGAGCCCCACCGTGGAGATGGTCACGTGGTTCGTTGCCGCTTCTTTAGAAAGATCGAGACTGTCGCCCTCTTCAGAGATGCCGTCGGTGAGCAACACAATGTGTTTGAAGGTGGCGTGTGTAGGCAGCACTTTGCGATACGCCTCCGTGAGCGCGGGCGCAATCTGCGTGCCGCCATCGGGAACAATTCCGGAGATGAGGCGCTTGATGAGCACCTTGTCTTCGGCGCGCCGAATCGGCACGTCCCATTGAAAAGAGTTGTCGAATATGAGCACGCCCACCAAATCGATAGGACGAAGGTTCTCCACCACGCCGCTGGCAGCCTGCCGCGCCAGCTCGATTTTCTTGCCTTCCATGGACGAAGATTTGTCGATGATCAACACCACCGCGGTGCCTTCGGGCGAACGTGGAGGAGCCAACTTGGCCGGCAGCGTCCGATCCAGAGCGTCTTCCACTTTCTTGTCTTCGGCGTAGACGTTCCTCTCCCCGGCGATCACCAGCAGCCCTCCGCCTTGTTGCACGAATTTCTCAATCTCTTCCTTGCGTGCGACAGGCAGGGATTCCAGATCCTGATTATTCAAGACCACCAACTGGTAGTCCGCGAGCGTGCCGTGCACAGGGTCGGCGGTTCGATCGACGTCGAATTGGGCCGCGGCCAGAGTTTGGAGCAAATGCTGCTCGGTGCCCTCGGGATCCTGGGACACGAAGAGAACCTTCGGACGGCGTAACGTCACAGCGCGATCGAAGCGGATTTCGCCCAGACCATTGGCTTCGATCACGCCGCTGAGGTTTAACGCACCAGCCGCGCTGAGACTGGCGTGTACGCGAACTTGATTGTCCCCCTTCTCGAGCTTCACGGGGTTTGACCCGAGCACTTTTCCTTCGGCGCTGATCTGGACCGAACCGGTGACCGCGGAAGGCGAAACAATGCTCAGATCCACCGGGAACTGCTCGCCGGTAAACGCGACGGTGGGCACGGTAACGGATTCGAGGCGCAACGAGGGCTGAGGGCGGCCTTTCAGCGCGACGGTATCAATGGGTATGCCAAGGCGCTGCGCCTGCCAAGCCGCCCGCGTGATACTGCCCGCGTTCTCTTTGCCATCGGATACCAGGACGATTCTGGGAACCAGGCCCGACGGCAGAGAACCGATGGCCTCTTCGATGCCGGATTCAAGATCGGTGGCGCGGCCAGCTTCACCCGCTGTTGGTTCCAGACGAAGGCCGCGCTGCTCATTGGCCGCCAAATCCCTAACCGACCGCGCAAATGGAAGGACGCGCACCCAGTGCCGGCCGTGCGCTTTATCCAGAGCCGAGGCGAATTCAGAAGCGCGCGCCAGGTCCTGCGGCGATACGCTGGAAGAAGTATCCACCAGAACGGCCACAGCCATTTTTGTTTGGGGCGTGGTCAGGGTTGGTTCAGCCAGAGCGAGGATAATCGCGAGAAACGCCAGCGTCTTTAGAACCAGCGCGGTGATGCGCCGCGTCCTCCGCCATTCGAAGAACATCCAGCCGAGTGGCAGAAGCAGGAAGATGAGCACCCAGGCTCGCTCGAACGTCACGAAGCCTTCCTCCAGTTGGACCAACCAGCCGCACCCGCCCCAGCGCCACTGGCCGCGCGCATGCGGCGATCGATACGTCCGTACAGAATCCAGTCAACGAGAAGGCCGATAGCGCCTGCGATGGCCAGCCAATGCCAAAGATCGCGAGAGGTTGGACCCAGGGGCGCGCGAGGGGGCAAGCCGAGTTTTACGCCTCGGCTAATCTCCCCGGGGGAAGGCTTCCAAACCGTGTCGCCCGGCTGCGGCAGAGTGAGCGAGTAGACCAATTCGCGATCGCCGGTAAGCACCCGCACCACTCCGGGAGCACCCGTGAAGAATCTGAGATTTTTCCCTTCCACGGTGAAAGGCAGCGAGCGCCCTTCTTCGGTTTGGACGCGGATCGCATTGGGATCGATTTCGGATTCCAGTTCGACGTCCACCGTACCCACGGTTCCGGCCGTCAGCTCCCAGGAACGAAACGCGTCGGGCGCCATCCAGCGAATGATATTCGCGAAAAGCAGCGGCGTGGTGAGCTGGAATTTCATTCCCGATCGGACGGGGTGAAAACCTAGGACCACGATTTTTGGATTTCCGGGCCGCGCGACAATCAATGGTCCGGCATCCGATCGCGCAACCACGATGTCGCCAGGCGCCGGCCGGAAGATCTGGGCACTGGCGAGTTCGATATCGCGCGCACGCAAGCCGGCTCCCAGCGGATGGCCGGCCTGCCACTGATTCAGCCTCGCCCTTTGCTCCGTGCTTTCGACCGGAATGGGAGACCGATCGGCGGGCGGCTCCAGCCAAATGCTTTGAGTGGCCGGCGGCGAAGGCGGGGCAAAATGATCCAGCAGAACGATTCCACTTGCAGCACCCGGCGCGGCGCGAGCATCGGCCTGGTAGCTCGAAACCGGAAGAAACTTCGCTTGGATGCCCGGAATCGCGGTGAAAATCGGCCGCAGCAGATCCGGCTCGGCTGAATATATGGTGACCGGCAAGGCGCCGCGCGCCGGCAGTTCGAGAATGGCCCGACTATCTTGCCGGAACGAATCTTGTGTAGCAAGCTGTGTAGCAAGCGGTGCACCAGGCTGCGTTGTCAGCCGTGCTTCCAACCATCCCGCGGCGCGCGTTTTGAAGCGGAACGTCAGGTTTTCTTCAGCGGCCGGCTTCAGCTCGAAACGGCGAGTTGCAACAGGCGACCCGCCGAAGGCCACCACCAGCGGAATGGAACGGGCCACAGATCCATAGTTCTTCGCGGCGATGAAGACCTCCCAAACATCGGGATCGTCCATGGCGCGATGCACGCTCACCTTTCGCAACCCCACGTGCTCGGTTGGACCGTCGATCGCGATCCACCGGAAATTCTCGGGAGCAACCAGCCGCGCGGCCTGCTCGCTCGAAACGCGGCCGGCTCCCACAAAGACAATCTCCCCTGGGCGCTGGGCCTGCACTCTCTGGGCTTGTGCCGCAAAATCGAGAGCTTGCTGCAGATTCAACGGCGCGGCGCCGGGCTGGGTTTGATCGATGGCCAGATGAATCTTCTTGCGGTCTGATTCGAAGAGCAGCACCGGCGTGGCCAGCACATCGGCGCGAACCAGCATGACGCGATCGGCGGAGGGAAGCGCGTTCACATAAGTGTCGGCTGCCAGGCGCGCTTGATCGATGAGACGGGCATTCGCAGAACGGGCGTTGCCAAAACGCGACGCCATCCATGCCGAGTCGTCGAGTATCAGCACGTGATCGCGCGAGTAACGCGCTGGAGAGCCGATGCGAAGCTGAGCGATAGCCAGCAGAAGCAACAGCAAGCTGATCAACTGCAACAGCAACGACCAGGGTTGCTGTAGCTTCCGCCTATGCTTGAGCACCGGGGGCTTCTCCGCGGCCGCGAAGAAGCGCAACGTCGCGACGGTATGATTCTTACGCGTGCGGTCTAGCAGGTACAAGGCCACCGTAAGGCCCGAGAGCGAACCAAGAATCGCCAGAAATTCAGGGAGAGACAGATTGAAGAGGAACATCGCGATTTACTCGATACCGCCGGCGCGCGCCAGAGGTCCAAAAACCGCCTCTTCGATTGTAGTGGCTGTGCTCAGCCCCACGTAGCGCCCGCTATTGCGCAAGCCAACGCGCTGGATGTCGCGGGCGTGGGCGTCGAACGCTTGCGTATAGTTTACGCGTGCCGCATCATCGAAGCCGATTTCCAACGTCTCCCCCGTCTCCGCGTCGGTAAGATCGAGCAACCCATCCCAGGCGGGCGCCCGATCTTCGTCGGCCCACACCTGCACCAGAATCAGCTCGTGGCCGAAGTCGGCCAGATATTGCAGCGGGCGCTCGCAGCCCGCGTCGTCCAAAAAGTCGGAAATAACGATGAGCAGCCCGCGCTGCGGATAGCTGGCGATAAAATCCCGCGCGATTTGAAAATAGTTGGTCCGGCCGCCCGGCTTGAGTGCTTCGAGGAACTTCACGGCAGGAATAAACCGATGCCGGCCACCCCCGCACAGAAATGAATCGCCCAGATCCTGGCCGAAAGGTTGGATGCAGATGGTATCCAGCCGCACCAGGCCGACGTAGCATAAGGCGGCGGCGAGTTTCCGCGCATAGTCAAACTTAGAGACGGCGCCGGTGGTCATGGAGTTGCTGCAATCGAGCAAAATCCGGACCGGAATACGCGGCTCCACCTGGAACATCTTCAGAAACAGCTTTTCCAATCGCAGATAGGCGCGCCAATTGACGGCGCGCAGATCGTCGCCGTGATGGAACTGGCGATGATCCAGGAACTCCTGGCCGGGGCCGGCAAAGCGCGAGATATTGTGGCCGCCCACCAAGCCGGGGAACGACTTTTGCCAGCGGATCGCCAGCCGCTCGAGCTTCTCGAGGAACGCGCTGTCGATCAGTGGCTCGGTCTTCACTTTACGGCTTTCATTTCGCGGACAGGGAGGTCACACTTTCGATGATCGTGGTCAGGATGGTATCGGGCGTTTGTCCGTCGGCGTGAGCGTCGAAATTCAGGATGATCCGATGGCGCAGCACGTCAGGCGCGATCTCACGAACATCGTCGCCGCTCACGTTCAAACGGCTGCGCATCAGAGCCAGCACCCGTCCGCATTCCACCAGGGCCTGCGCGCCGCGCGGCGAGCTTCCATAGCGAATGTATTTGTTGGCCAGCGGGTGAGCGCTGGAGGTGCCGGGCTGCGTGGCCATCACCAGGTCGATCGCAAAATCCTGCACGTGCTGCGCGACCAGAACCTCGCGGCAAGCAGCCCGCAGCTGCAGAATCGCGTCGCGGTCGACCACCTGTTCGAGGGCGGTTTCATCGCGATGAATGGTGCGCTCCACAATACGATTGAGATCCGCACGCGAGGGATACGTTACCAGGATCTTCATGAGGAACCGATCGAGCTGGGCCTCAGGGAGCGGATAGGTGCCTTCCATCTCGATGGGATTCTGCGTGGCCATCACCAAGAAAGGCAACTCGAGTTCGTGGGTTGTGGTTCCACTGGTGACCGTGCGCTCCTGCATGGCTTCGAGCAGCGCGGACTGCGTCTTGGGGGTGGCGCGGTTGATCTCGTCGGCGAGCACCAGATTCGCGAAGATAGGACCCGGTTGGAAACGCAGGGCCTTCGCGCCATGATCGTCACTCTCCATGATCATGCTGCCCACGATGTCGGCGGGCATCAGATCGGGCGTGAACTGAATGCGCGAATACTTCAGATGCAGCACGCGGCCCAGAGTGCGCAGCAGCGTGGTCTTGCCGAGGCCCGGCACGCCTTCGAGCAGAACATGCCCTCCGGCCAGCAGGCAGATCAGGACACCGTCCACCACGTGTTGCTGGCCGACAATAACCTTGCCGATTTCTTTGCGCACCTGATCGAGATGGCCGGTGGCGAGCTGAAGTGTAGACTCGGAACGCACGTTCATTATTTTAGCGGTCGCTGCTTGCGACTGCTTGGGTGTCATGTACTATAGCACCAGGGCGTCATGCCGTCCAACAATTCGTTCCCCGATCTCACAAAGCAGAGGCTAACCGACCTGCGCAACGGTTTGCTCAGCCTGCACAAGACGCTGCTCGACTCCGAGCGCGCCACATACGAGCGCGACATTGCCCGCATTGGCTCCAGCGGCGAGCTATTGAAGCTGGTGCTCTACGATCCCTGGTTCGCGTGGCTGCACGAACTCTCGGAATTCGTAGTGCTCATCGACGAGACCCTGGACGACAAGGACGGGCTAGATGGCATCAACGCGGAACGCTTCGTTGCGCAAGCCTGGGAATTGCTCGCGCCCAATGAAACCGGTACCGGATTCGCCAAACGGTACTTTGAGGCTTTGCAGCGCGATCCGGACGTGGTGCTGGCCCACGGCCAAATGCGCAAAGTATTAACGGCTCTGACCTGACCTTAGTTCGGAGACTCAGCCTTGCGGCTCAGGTCCTCGGCCAGGATAATCGCCTCGGCCAGTTCTTTCATCGGACGGCGCAGCCGCCGGCTCTCATTGCGAAGGCGCAGGTAAGCCTCTTCCTCGGTAAGGCTGTGGCGACTTTGCAAGATGCCCTTGGCGCGTTCCACCAGCTTGCGGGTCTCAAGCTGGCGCCTCATCTCGAGCGTTTCTTCGATCAGGCGAGCGTTGGTTTCCGACAGGCTGGACTTAGCGATCGCACCGCCCATCTGCTCCCCGACGAAGGTCAGCAAAGAGATCTCTTCGCCATTGTGATTGTGGGTGTTCCGGTGGTGCACATTGATGACACCGATGACATCGCCCCCGCTCACCAGCGGGACCGACAGGAAGGCTTCGTAGGTGTCCTCCACCAAAGTCTGAAAGCGTTTGAAACGCGCATCGTTGCCTGCTTTGGAAGAGAGCGCGACCACGGACTTGTGCTCCGCCACCCATCCCGTGACGCCCTCGCCGACTTTCATGCGCAAAGTCCCGAGTGCACCAACGTGCGGCACCTGCGAGGCGCGCAAAACCACTTCATCGGTATCGCGATCCAACAGGTAAACCAGACAAGCATCGCAGTCAGTCACCTGGACGGTTAGTCCGACAATCTCTCCGAGCATTTCGTCTAACGACAGCTCAGAGCTCACGATGTTGCTAATGCGATGCAGCAAAGCGACGTGTGAACTCACGGGCTCCATAATGTGAACGGTTGCCATAACTCAGCGTATGCGAGGGGAGGGGTTCGGTCCAATCGAAATTTCCTATCGGGTCGATTGACCGTGGGGCTATTGGCGCGAAAGATGTTGATAAAACGGGGTTTGGCTCGCACGGACCTCCGCCGGGGTGGTCCGGGCAGAATGTCAAATTCGTCATTGAATAGTAACGAGTTTTTGCTGCGCTTCGCCTGTGACTCGCGCCTCCGTTGCGCTGACGTAGACGTTGACTTCTGAGCGAATTCCGAATTCCGGGAGATAAACACCTGGCTCGATCGAAAAGCAGGTTCCCGCGATGATCTTGCGCTCGTCATGCGTCTCCAGATTGTCCATATTGGCGCCCGTGCCATGCACTTCTTCGCCGATGGAGTGGCCGGTGCGATGGACAAAATACTCGCCGAATCCCCGCTCCTTAATATAGGTTCTGGCGGCATCGTCCACTTCGAAGCCGTGCAAGACCTCGCCCCGCGGAATGGCGGTCTGAACCCGTTGAACGGCCCGATCGCGGGCATCACGCACCACTTCGAATACGTTCTGCAGAGCGCTGGGCGGCGTCGGGCCGCAATAGCCAGTCCAAGTAATGTCGTAGAACACGCCCAAGGGACGGTCGAGCTTGGCCCACATGTCGATCAGGACGGCATCGCCCTTTTGAATCTCGCGGCTGCCTTGCGCCTCGGGCTCATAATGCGGATTCGACATGTTGGCGTTCACGGCGACAATGGGACCGTGATCGGTGATCATACCGGATTTTTCGAAACCGGCTCGTATAAAACGGTTCACGTCCCACTCGGTGATGCTTCGGCCGGCGGCGAGAGAGTCCCCGATCTTCTGAAAAGCTTCCGCCCGAATGCGGTCCACGCGGCGGCCGGCCTCCAGGTGCATGTCCAGTTGCCCGGCGCTCCAGCGCGCTTCGAACAGTTGCACCAGATTGGCAGAGGTAACTATTTCGACGCCCGCGCCTCGCACCAATTCCAGAGTGCCGCCATCCACCAACGACACGTAGGGGATGGCGCAGTTCGGCGAATACTGCATCGCGATCTTGCGGCTGCCGACTAACAATTGATGCAGCCCGTCCAAATGATCGGGCCAGCTCGAATACTTCCGCACGTCGCCCGGCAGTCCGTCCAGTACGCCGGCCTCGATGGCGTGAACCATCCCTTTCGGTTCGCCGTCAGCCGGAATGAAGTAATACCAGCGGCGGCTGGCAACTCGCGTGGCGTTCAAGTTCAGAATACGGTAGGCCACGGGATCCCGCTGGTGATGGTCAAAAAACAACCAGCCATCCAAATGTTCTGCGCGGAGCGCAGCTTGAATTTCTTCGATATGCATTGAATTAACTCACCATGAATTCATTTAGATCACGCTGCTTTGCTCGTGTTTGGGCGCTGAAACAATTTTTTGATGGCGCACGCGCGTGTTCAGGTTCAATACGCCCGCAACGTCTTTTGTATCTTCGACGCGAAAATCGAGGACATCGTCCAGCCAATCCTGGCTCAGACCGTTCCAGTACTGTACCGCAACCGTCACGGTATATTCTTGGCGGCTGAGCAGGCAATCCATCTCGAACTCGATTTCGATTTCGTCGCCTGCTTCAAAGTCCCCGAGTTCGGCGCTTTCCAGGCGACTGTTCGTTCCAAAAATGTCCATACCGATGCGATTGCGAATCAGGATACCAACCACCGGGTTTGCGACAGCCTGTTGAAATGCCGCACGGACGCGCAGCACAATGGATTCGCCGGGACGGAAAGCATGACAGACTTCTCCCGCGGAATTCAGGATCCGCACGTCGGTCACGCGGCTGGCGCCATCTCCGTGGCGAAAGCTGCTCTTGCCGGAGATCAGGCTGCCCGGGATGGATTCATTCAGCCGGCCGGCGCTCGCTTCCCTATTCGCGTGCTCGCGATCGAGCACGAAGCCGACGTACCGGTTCACCGCGTCCTTGGGCGCGCCTTGCATTACAATTCGTCCGTCCAGCATGAAAGCGGCGCGGTCCGCCAGGCGCTTGATCAAGCCGAGGTCGTGCGACACCAGCAGGACGGTAACGTTCTTCTTGCGAAGCTCCTCGAACTTCTGGACGCAGCGGCTGGCGAAAATTGCATCGCCGACCGCGAGGGCCTCATCCACGATCAGCACCTCGGGATCGACGTGAATTGCGGTGGAGAAGGCCAGACGAACGTACATGCCGCTGGAATATTCTTTGACTGGCCGGTCGATGAATTGGCCGATCTCCGCAAAAGCCTCGATGCGTGGAAACGCATCGTCCAGCTCCTCGCGCGATAATCCCAGGATCTCTCCATTCAGATATACGTTTTCGCGTCCGCTGAATTCAGGATTGAAGCCGGCGCCTAACTCCAGGAGCGCCGCCACGCGGCCCGAGCTGAGAACCCGCCCGCTGGTCGGCTGCAGGATGCCGCTGATGATCTGCAGGAGGGTGCTTTTTCCCGACCCATTGGGGCCAAGAAGCGCGAATACCTCTCCCTTTTCGATGCGCAGGTTGATATCGCGCAGCGCCCAAAACTCGGCTTTTCTTTTTCGGGATAATGCTAGAGCGCCAAGGACACGATCGAAGGGATGATGATAAAGATGGTAGACCTTGGATACATTTTGGACGGAAATCACAACCGATCTTCACTGTACCGCGAACGTACCGCGCGCCGCTGGCGCCGGTCACTTATCTTTTAGCCCATCTGCGTGCTTCGCCGCATCCCGCGCGAGAGCGGAAGTGAATAACCAACGAGGCACATTTGGTCCAACGCGAACAGGACCACCGATTCAAACCCAAGTCCCTCGGCCAACCTCGCTTCTTTGAGCCACGCGGTAGTTGCATCGCTTACGCCCACCAAGTGACTCCGCTGCGCCGGCGTAAATCCCAGACTATTTACCGAATTCATCGATACCAGGCTCAGGTCCAGATTGCGCTCGCCGGTGTAGGTGAAGCTTTCCGTCTTCAGGCAATTCAGATTAGCTGGAGTCCAGTCGCTGGTGGGATAGTTGATGACCTGCGTCAGCGGGAAATCGTTTACGTCGGGAGGATAGAGCACTTCAAAGCGGCAGCTCGGATAAGTGGCGCGAACGAAAGCGCGGATCTGTGCGGTGAAGGTCCCGATCAACCCCGGTAGGAACACAGCTTCTTGCGGAACTGTGGTGGGATCCACGGTATTGCTCGCGATCACCGTCATGGCGCGTCCATACTCGGCCTCAAACGTGCTGGTAGTGTAGGCGTCGTAGAACGGCATGCCGGCGGCATCGGGAAAGTACCACCACTGCACCTCGCCGAATTGCAGATACGGCGTCAGCCCCGCGGCGTTCATAACGGTCGCCATGTCTAAATGCACCTGCTGCCAAAAAGCCGCGCTGGTAGGCGAGAAATTCGTTTGCAACGCGGGAGTGCTGACGATCACGGCCTGGTCAGGGTAAAACTGCGCGATGCCGGCGCCTGCCGAAGGATCGCCGTTGCCGAGTTCCATACTGAACGATGCCGTTGCATCCAACCCATAGCCATTCAGCGCTTCAAAGTAGCTCTGACTCCAGTCGCGCACCGCACGATTCAGACGGGGCGTTGCCGCTAGATCGGTGTACCAGTTACCATCCACGCCACCTGAGAAAGTAGTAACTCCGTCGCTAGTCGCGACCCCCGAGAGCGTGATCGTCAGGTCGGTAGTGTTCGCACTGGTCGCGATGGTAATCGAATTTCCGGCCGTGCCCATCGCACGCGAGTAAATCGTGAGCTGGCTGCCGCTGCTTTGCGCCCAGACCGCCGTGTAGCCCCCATTCAGCAAGAGCGCGAACGCAGTCGCCAAGGTTTCAGTTGTGTCGCCAATCAGATTCAAATGCTCAATCGTGGTGTCCGTCGAAGACGGCTGCCCAACCGTGCCTAGAATGATCTGCGTAGTTAAGTTAGGATCCGGAGCGCCCGAAAACGTGATCGTAGCGGACGCGTATTCCTGGCCCACGTTATTGATCTCATAAAACCACAGCGCGCCCACATAGTGATTCACACGAGCCTGGAAGCCGAGTGAGTAGATCATCCATGCCGTCCGCTCAGGCGCAAGCACCTGGGAGTGCTCGGTGTCCCAATCCGTTGCCGCGGTAAATTTCAACTCACTCGTCTCAGTGGGCAACGTTGTTGCCAGGATGGCTATCTCGAGAAAGTCAAAATAGAAGTAAGTCCCGCTGTCGCCGTCGTGAGTTATCGTCACGGTATGCGTTCCGGCAGCAGGTTCGCCCAGCAGAGTTCGCATCAGAACGTCTTCGCCGGGTAAGTCTAAGTTTACGGTGAACGCACTGCCTCCATCCAGCACGATAGAAATCAGTGTGCCTCCAGCCAGCAGCCTGGTTCCTAAGTACAGGGAGTGGCCTTGGGAGGCCGAGTAAGTGCAACTAACGCTCGACGCGGGCACGCTAGTAGAGTGGATGCTGCCGCCCGAAAAGTTTCCGAACTCGCTCGTCCAGGTGCCCGTGTACTGCGCCTGATTGGAATCGTCTTCAATCCGCTGGCTACCTGGACCTGCAATCGAGTAGCCTTGCCCGCTGCCGGTCACGGTCCAATTCGATACCACTACTTGAAACTCGCTGCGAACGAACGCGCCCGCTTGCAAGGCCGCTGCGTACGTCCATCGCAGTTTGCGAATTGCATTGGCCGGTATCGTGCCCAGAACCGGATCCGCCAGCGAGGCAAAAGGCAAAGTAACTTGCCACTGGGTTGGCGACGTGCCTCCCGAAAATTGTCTGGAGGGCGCATCCCAAGTTTCAGTCTGGCTGCCCGACACATAAGTGTACGCACCGATCAGATTCCCGTTTGCGCCTATCGTGCTGCCGGTTCCCACAGCCGTGATCGTAATCGTCGCGCCGGAAGCCGACGCCGTCACGGTCGTCGAAGAACCATTGATCTCCGAAACGATATACGCAATTGCCACGTCTGGCGTGTCGCCGCTAGTCATCAGATACGGATAATGCTCCAGCAGAAATGCAATCCCGACATAGTCGCCGGCGGTTACCGTCCCGCTTAATGTAAATTGCACCGTGGCGCTCTGATAGCTGCCCGCAATAGCAGTCGAATAACTGGCCAGAGGTACGAAATAGATTTGTTCGCCGCTTCCGTTGTTCGCCCAGACACGCAGCGTAGGCCAGTCGACTGTGGGAAACAGACTGGAGTCCAGCGGAATGCAATTTTCCCTAGTCTCCTGGTAACTCAACGTCAATCCGCTGAGATCGCCGTCGGGCAAGTAGCGGAACGCGGGATGCTCAAACACGTTGTCCCGATTCCACTCGATCACCGCCCAGTCAAATTGCTGGCGCCATGTTCCGGAAACCGTATACCCGGTTGCGCTGCTGGAACTGAGTGCGGCCACGGCCGACGGCTCGAAGAAATAGCATTGCAGATCGCGGTCGGGCGTCAGTTTCTGCAAAGTTTCGGGCATGCTGGGATGTTAAAGTCGGATGGTCACCGTAAGATCGCTGCCCGGAGCCGTATCCGCGGTCTCAACGACGGACGTAATGTTCAGGCCGATGATGGCTTCCGCCTGCAACGGCCCAAGGGCAAAGCCATCCACATCGTTCGATACCGTTGCGCCCGTGGCGATGGTCAGATCGCAATAGACAACACCGTTCTGGGTGACTTGCATGACGATGGGCGCTCCGGCCGGCGCGTCCTGCACCACTGCATATACGTCCCGCACCGAGCACGAAGTCTCCACCAGAAGCGGCGGCGCTGCGTCGGTCTGAATCGCGAGTGAGCCCTCCACTTGAATCGTGAGTTGTCCGCCCAAAAGGCTTCGCAGCCCAAAATCCGTCGTGCTAGTAAACGATTCAGCGGCCACGCTGCTGTTCCCTCTTGAATTGGTCATGAACAGTTCCGCGGCGGCAATCCTGACATCGGGAATCGTGATCGGAAAGGCATAGCTCCCGCTCGCTGGACTGCCGAAGAACTCCTGCGCGAACGGCATGATGAAAATCTTTTCCGCGAGAATGTACACGCCCGTCCCAACAGAGTGCGTTGCCGCGCTGGTGCCGTGCGACGCTCGCGTGACGGAAACGGTGGTGCCGCTCGTGACACTGCCCTGCACCACCATGACCTCCTGATCGATTTGCACCAGGTTTCCGCTCGACACCGATACTGCAGTGGCCACGGTAAACGACGTATCGGTTGTGCCCACGGCAACGCTGAGCAGGATCGTCGAAGGCCCCTGCAACTCATCCCAGTACGCTAGCGTGATAGTGCCTGCGCTGATGGATCGCGTATTAGTCAGATCGCTGAACGCGATGCCCAGCACCTCGATACTGCCGGCTCCAATCGCGAAAAGACCGAACACGGGCTGTGCCGGCACGTCGGTGTCGAGAGCCTGCCCAGTCGCCCCCAAGATGGTCCACGCGGTAAGTGGCGACAATTCGTAAGAACATTCCTCGTCCATGACGTTGGCAGCCCGGCCGGAAACATCGACAGTCACTCCCTCCCGATTCGGTATTGCAAACGAAACCGGCGACGCATTACTCGAAGCTCCAAACTGCCACGTGGAGTCGGCGATCAGAAAGAAGCTCGTATTGTCCGGCTGGACGCTCCAGGGAGTCGTGATGGTCACGGTAGTGGCCGTGTTGGACGCTATGGTCTGCTCTTGCCCGGCTCCCGTCCCCGTAGTGATTCGTACCGTGGCGCCGTTGTAGAGGTTCACCAGCATGTTGAGAGCGCTGTTACCGATCGTCGTCGTCGAGTTGATATTGGCTTGCTCGGCGGGCTGCAGTTCCAGCCGCCAATAGAAGTTGGCGTGATCGTAATTGTAGTCCGGAGGGCCCTGCAACAATGCAGTCAGTCCGGAATCGACAAACTGACCGGCGATGGCAACGTTGCTCGCGATTCGCAAAATCTGGGAAGGATTCCGACCGCGGTAAACATTGAACGAACTCGCAGCCGACGAAAAACTGAGGCTGATAAGAGTAACTTGGTTCGTATTCGTTCCCGCCGGGACTTTGGCCATTGCGATGAATGACAGCCCACCCTCGACGCCATCGGCATCCACCGCGCTGATGCCGTAATACAGCGTTTGTCCGCCCGTCAAAGTTCCACCGCTGGTGTTTAGCTGAGCGTTCAGGCCCATGAGAGGAATGCCCGCGGCGCTCGCTTCAGGCTTTGCAGGGACGGCAAAGGAAACCGTCAGATTTTCCGTGACACTGCCATCCGTGCTTGTCGTTGAGGATTCAGTAATTCCGAACTGCTCTACTCCGTCGCCATCCAGCACGCTGCCTACCAACGGCCTCGGCAGTCCAATCTCGAAATTCGTTTGACGCCCCGGTCCGGCCGCGTCCGTGTTGACAATTGTGTACCAACTGTCGTCATGGATCTGTGCGCTGATCACAGCCGTGATGAAATTCACTCCCGGAGACAGCTTTGTAATCCGAAACGGCTGCCGGCTGAAGCCTTCCCTCGCGTAAGTCAGCGTAATGATGTCGCCCGGCTTCAATCCGACGCCTTTGACGCTCGTCTCGAACTGGACATACGTGTTACCGTTCACCGATTTGTATAGCTGAAGCGCCGCCGCCCGGTTCGCCTGATCGAAATTAGGCAGCCCAAGCGCCGTCAAGGTAGTCGTAACATCTTGCCCCGTGACCAGGAAGTCGTCGATGTCCACCAAAGAAAGGCTGTCTTGTTGGTAATCATTGAATTCGTCTTGAAATTCAACCGTATAGTGGTTCGGACTGTTGGCTATGCTTTGCGCAGTTACCGTGAGCGAAGAAGCTCCGTTTGAGCTACGCACGATGCCTGAAAACGAATTGTCGCCAAATTCATAAGCCGGCCATCCGCCGTTCAACGTTTCAGTGCTGTTGCTGCTCGCTAGCTGCGTTGGCTGCTGGTTCGCCAACGTATCTTCCGGATTGAGCTGGATCAGCCCGTTCGGATCGAAGGTAAGATACATGGCCGAAGCGTTCCGTATGCCCCGAACTACGTCTCCCGCGCTTCGTCTATCGGTCAGCAACAGATTGCATTGATAACGAGGAATCGTCGTGCTGTTTCCGTTGACGTCCACCGTGGGGACCAGTGCATTGCATCTCTGTGCCACGGCCGCAAAGCTTGCGAGGTCCAGCTGTGCCGCGCTCCAACCGCTGCGAAACAGTGCGTCCAACATCACCCACGCCGGATTGTTCCCGAAAACATCGCTCACATAGTTGCCGCCAGAATCATACTGGGCGCATTGAAGGCCCTGAATCAGAACATCCACTTCGGGGAACGACGCTCCGTTGGAAATCGAGTTGGGTACCACCAGCGCCATAAACGCCATACTTCCGTAAGGATCGCCCAACGGCTGTCCAGCGGAATTGCTGAAGTCCGGATTGAAGTTCCCGTTCCTGGTGCCATAACTTATGACGTTGTACCAACCCGTCGCCGTCATATTGGTACCGTTCACCCCTACCGGAATCTGGATGTTATTCACAATGACCGCCAGGACGCTCGAAATCTGTCCCATTCCGAGCAACACCTCGAAATGCGTTAGATTCCCGTCGTTTCTGGCAAGGACAATCGGCGGCTGATACCAGCCTGTTCCGTAAATGAGTGGGACGAAATCGTTATAAAGCGCCTGATTAGGCAGCGGCGTGGATACTTGCGATGTTTTCGAGCCATAAGTACGAACGATAATTGAGGGTGGCACGAATTCGATGCCGCCAAATCTCGCCGTCATATTACTCTGAGCGTCAGTAGAAAACATTCCTCGCTGTTGGCATTGCGCGCGTGAATAGTCGCAAGTTGTGTAGGGCACGCCCGCATTCATATTTCCCACACCGCCCGTTTGATCGGGTGAGTATCCACATCGAAAGAATGGCGAAAAGGCTCCCAGCGTTCCGCCATTCACCGCCTCCTGACGCTGCGCCGCGGTCGCGGGAAAGTTCCAAGGGCACAGCTTTTGAATCCGGACCTCGGGCAAAAACACGCGCTGTAGGTTCAGTGTATTAGTGAAACTGAGACGCAAGGTCGATTCGGTGGATTGATCGGGAGGGTTAGCGATTCCGCGGAATACTACTTGGCTATCCGACGCCACTACCTGATTCGTCAAATCGAAGAACAGGAAAGTGACCGCCAGGTTTGAACCTTTCCATCCAATGTTGAGTTCAATGGGGGAAAGAAACGAGTCCGCGTTGGCCAGTGTGATGGAAACCGTCGACACCCCATCCGTTGCGTTCTCGGGACTGGAAGTGAGATCGAAGATATTATGCTTAAGCACTCGGCTCAGATACTCGTTGCCGTTTGCGGTAATGTTGTGGGTGCTCCAGTGCTGAACTTCGCCATTGGGAAGCGTGCAATCAAACAGAAACAGCGGGGTGCCCGGAACTTCCTGCTCTTTCAGAACGTTGATCGGTGTCATTCTACGCTGGGCTCTTTAGTTCTGTTCAATTCAGGCTGCTGATCAAATCCACTTCACCGGAGTTTTGATTGGGCGCGGTGGCGGTGAAAGATAGCAGGTCGGACGAAAACCGCGTGCTCGTGTAGACACCGCCCAAGTCGATGGTCTTCTTGTACAGCCCCGCCTCCGGCTGTGCTTCCACCTGAGCGCCGAACGTATACACTTGCGTGCCCGCCGGCACTTGTATCCCAAACCCGACCCCGTCTTGTTCGACCGAAAGACTGCCTGATGTGAGCACTCGTGTCCATTGAGTGCCCGTGTTTACCGGCGTCAGAGAAGTCTGTCCGGTGGCAGCTACCACCAACTGAATTGTGGCGGGAACATTGCTCATGACATACACGCTGTAGCAGTAGACATAAGAGCTCGGGCCACTTGTGTTCTGAACAATCTGTTGCGTCGTTTCCGCCGTGTTAGTGAGCTCGATCGCATCGTTGCCACCGGTGGGATCCGCCATTCCGCCCGTCACGTGCAACAACGGATCGGCCGTCCAGACGGTCTCGGTCCAATCCTCGCTCCACATCAATAGATTGTCGGTGGGATCTAAGAAGGTGAACGTGTTAAGCTGCCCCTCGGAAGCTTCGAAGAGATTTTCGATGGCAGTCCGCTCGCCGTCGGTGAGACTTGAATATTTCAGTCGCCACTGAACCTTCTGGAAGCCTGTATCGGCCATTCGGATCGTAAAGCCGCTCGGAAGCTGATTGGAAACCGTTCGCATGTTGGTGGTGCGCGCTACGGGAAACTGCGACACGGCCCCCGTCGTGAGCTGCGGATAGTAAAGCATCTCAGTTGCCGTTCTCCATCACCGTTAGCATCGTTTCTCCATTCCATTCGCCCGCCAAAACTGCGGTCATGTCGTCGCTCCCCAAACTGCAGCTTGCGTAGTTCGTCCCATCCCAGGGATCGGTAAAGCTGAAGTTTTGAGCTCGTCCCTCCATGGCGCGAAAGAAGTCTTGAAATTCCTGCAGCTCGGCCTGGTCCAGCAGGCTGAGCTGGACCACCCAGCGATGGAGCGGCGCCTGGTAACTGCGGAAACGCTGTTCAGACCCGTCGACGAAATCCAACGCCGTTGTCGAAAACGCAACGCCGCGTTGCGCCGGGTACTGCATCACGGCCCCGGTCGTTAGTGTCGGAAACGCACTCATATCTACAGGCCCGAAATTACGTCGTTCAAAGAATTGGAGTTCAAAAGTGCCTGTTTCACCGCCATCGCGATGTCATCGCTGTGATCCAGGAAAGATTGACTGTCCATTGCGTTCACTTGGATAGTCACTTGAGGTGCTGCGCTCCCCGAGGACGAGCGCGGCTGTCCTGTGTCTCCATAACTAACCGGCGTCACTTGCCCGGGCGCTCCCGGCGTCAACCCCGCTTGTGATTGCACGGGCGCAGGAAGCATAAACGGAGCCGGTGCCGCGGCCGTCTGCCCGCCTCCGCCGAACAGGCTCAAGAGTCCGCCCAGCAACGGCGACAGGCTGCTCAGCCCTCCACCCAGGAAGCTCGATGCAGCGCTCTCAACGCTGCCCGCCACAGACGATCCGCTGCTGCCCTTTGCGGACGTGTTCTGCGTAATCGCCTGTGTATTGTCCTGGAGTGCGCTCACCTGCGATTGTTGGATCGAGGTGAGACTGGTGATTTGTTCTGTGAGCGAAGTCAACTGTTCCGTAACGTCCGAATTGCTGCTTGGAAGCACGCCTCCTGTGATCGAACTGCTCCCTCCGCCGCCAGCGCTGCCTGTCGAAGAGACAAGTTGTCCAAGTAAGTCACTTCGTGACGCGCCCCCCACGCTGCCGGCCGGCAGAAGCTGTTCCCACTTACTTTTGGCCATCGTTGATTTCCGCCCTCAGTTCGCTCTCCAAGATAAAGATCGCCTCCACCAGGCGTGCCGGCAACTCGTAAACGTTTCCCGCGCCCACCAGCTTCCAGGCGTGAAACTCCTCCAGCAACGCGATACTCTCAGACGTGATGTAAGATGTTGGGCAGCTGGCTAACGTCGTCCGTCCCCTCGCCCACACGACCGGAACGCTCGAAGCATCGTGATTATCGAGCCACCCGCATCTCCGTTTCCTCTCCAGACCGCTCTTTCTGCACGCGTCGCATCTCCATCCGGCCTTGTTTCCAAATTGAAAATGGAATGCGACAATCAGTTTTTTCTTTCGGGCTCGCTCAACCCGCACTGTTCCTTGATTGCGCTCACTATCTCGCGCACCAAGTCCTCCGGGCCCTTTTCCAACAAACGCACTGCGGTGGCAGGCTCGTCATCGATGACGAATCCGTCGATACTCGAGAGGCCCCACTGCAGGTACATCGCGTCGATCTCTTGCGCCAGGATGCTGGCTTCAATCTTCTCGTTCAGTTCCGTGCCCGCCCCGAGGAACTCCGCCCGTCGGCTCAGCTCGCGAACTCGCCGGCTCAGCTCCATGCGCCGCCCGAACGAGATCCGGTGGATCGCGAACCTTACTCCCTGAGTCGACTTCGAATCGATGGAAACCACGCTCTCATACTGCAAGGCGCTACGTTGCGGCACGGCTCCCGCAGCGCCTCCCACGTCGCCTTCTTCCCTACGCAAACGCGACATAAATCTCATCATTTACGCTTCCTTGCGCTCGGCAGCTTTGGAACTGCCACTGTAGCCGCTTGTCGGAGTCGTCAAAAGCCGGCACCTCCGGCACCACACTCTGCATAAAGATGCCGAATAACTCGCCCTGTTGCTGGCCAAGCTGCAGCATCACGCTGATGGGCGATCTTTGACGGGCCGCCTGGTAAAGAGCCGCCGTCGCTGTATCGTCCATCTCGTAAAGACTGAAGTTAATCGTCACCGTCCGCGGCCCAGGCGCAATCACGCTGGGCAATATAAAGCCATATTCACTCGCTCGCAATTCCAAATTGTTCGTGAATGTCACCTCGCCACTTGTTAAAGTGAAGAACTGCGTTGGGGAGCTTCCCAACCACACTTGTCCCAGGTTGCCCGGGATAATCGAGTAATTAATCGGCGCCACAGTGGGCTCGGCCGGGTAAGTTGACAAACTAAACTCCCCGTTTTCGAAACTGGCCGTGTCCACTAAGTCTTGGGCCTGTCCACTAAAATCAAATTCGTGAAAATCCCCGTTGACTGTGATCGACAATGTGTCCACCGCCATCCCACCAAGTACGCGCTGCACCGCGGTCGTTGGGCTCCAGTAGTCGTACAGCGTCAGGCTCGGAAGGAACTCCGCCGGCTGATAGAGCGCTGTCGGCCCAGTTTGTGCGTTTGCGCTCGGACTAACGGAAAATGGCGCATTCAACTGGATGGTCTCTGCGTTCACCACAACTGTCACAAACCGAAGTTCTCCTCCGCTAGTTACTGCGCCTCCAGGAGTTAACCCGTGCGGCGCCGTAAATGTCAGAGTGGACGAGCCACTTGTGCTTGCCACCGTCCCTCCCGCCGATTGTGCCGGCGTTCCCCCCAGACACGCCTGAAACAATGGCCCGTGCGGCGGTACGACGGTCGGATCCGCCCAGTTCGCCATATACGTCTTCAATCCAAAACTCGTCAGTATCCGCAGCCCGGCGGGATTCCCTGCGAAAGTTCGCGACCCTGTCTTGTCCGCGCGTTGGACCTTTTCGTTCTGTTGCTTCGTCGTCAGCTTTACCGCGGGGATTCGATTACTCGCGCTAATCGAGGCCGCCACGCCATAGCTTTCCTCCAGAGCCACATAGAACCGATTGTCGTTGGATAGGATGTAGGACATAGAAACTCTTGGATTGCGCCGCTAGTCCGCGCTGATCTCCAGAACAAACGCGACCTTCGCGATTTGCAGAAAGTTGCGGCCGCCATGCTTTACTCCGCCGAAGGTAACTTCATATTCGCCGGGGAAGAATACACCATCACCCCAGTCACCCCGGCTGTTGTCCAGCACCTGCGTGATGGCGTCGGCATATGCTTGTAAGTTACTCTCTATCTGGTCCAGTCGATCCTGCGAAACCCGCGCTTCCACAACCATCTGGGCGTCACCGGAGAACGTCCGAAACTTTTCCCGCAGCTCGTTGACCACTTTGTTGCAATACACGTAGACCAGCGGATAGTTATCAGTCGTGCTCTGCTCAGTGATGTCCGGCGTCACGTTCTGCGCGATGATCTGCTGTGGCGTAATCGCCGGCAGCGTCATTCCCTGCTGTTGCACCAAAGCTTCTACGGCCGCAGGCAATCCGTCGGCGGCGGCCAAATATCCCACCACCTTCTGCGTGGTCGATCCTGCGATTTGCAGCATAACTCAGCCTCTCTCGATCACGCGATGATCGACAATAAACCACGTAGGCCGTTGGCCCGATGGCAGCGCCGTCCCAGCATTGAGCCCTGAAGTCATCGTCCAACTGCTGTTCGTTCCCAGGGGACTCGGATTCTGTAGCTTCAGTGTCGTCGGCGACGTACCGGCATACGCGTTCCAGGTCGTCACGTTTTGTGGTGGCGCCCCGACTGTCACCACAAGCTGCTGCCCGTCGGAGGTGCTCATTTGAGCGATTTCACTCGGCGCGCCTTCGTCGCCCGAACCGTTCACCCAGGTCACCGCCACGTAAAACATTCCTCCCGCCGCGGTTCCGGCGACGCTGGAAAGTACGGGAACAGCCGCTTGTGGAACCGGATCGGCCACTAATCCAACGCCGATCTGAAAATAGGTCCGTTCACTCGCCTTTGCCAGTTGCTCATACTCCGCCCACTTACCCTGGTATCGGTTATTGAGCTGGTTGTTATACGCGTCACGATAGATTAACGACAGCGTGCGGTGAACGTGCCACTGTCGCATCGGTCCGGTCACCACAACATCCTTGAGGTCTCTCGACTGTTGAAATCCCCAGAAGTAGTCGCCAGGGGACGACCGGCGAACCAGAAACAGTCGGATCTCGTTCGCCAGATCGTACTGCGCGATTTGAATCTTGTCCCCGATATCGATGCTCTCGGCACTCGCAACATTCAGGATCGCGTTCTCATACCGTTGAAGATCCGCGGCGTCGCTGATCGGGCCATCGAAAAACAAGGCCATCGTCTTATCGCCCCTACCGCTTTTCCGATCGCGATGCGTTCTTCATAGCTCGCAGATCCGAGTCCGAGATCACGTTCACCTGAACCTTGTCCGCCATCAAGCGATGTTGCGCTTCTTCCACTGCTTTTCGCGCCGCAGATCGAAACGCGGCCGTCTCTTCCGTTGTCGCCAGGTGTGCATGTCCTTCTAGGATGAGCCGCGCCGCGTTGCCCCTCGATACTTCTGCCAGTTGCCCCGCGCGCCCTCCATCCGGAGTTTCGTGACTTACCACTACTACATGCGGCTCCGCAATCTCCTGCTCAATCTTCCGCAACTTTTGAAAGAACACACGTAGATCCATCCCGCCCCTTTCCTCACCACGGACGGACGCATTCCTACGCCCGCCCGCGTTCGTTCTTCCGTTGTCTGGCGCCTAGCTATTGACCTGCACTGCAAATGAGTTTTGAAGAACTGCCGTCCCATACAGAACATCCACGGTGAACTGCTGCCCCAGCGTGTTCGGCTGATAACTCATCACCACGCGAATTCCAAAGTTGCCTACCTCCGCGTATTCCGCGATTGCGCCCGTGCCCGGCAGTGGTTGTGGCAGCCTGCGAATCACCAACCCGATTGCGTCCCTGGCGAAGGCCAGATTGTGGGTGTTCACCGGCCCGCTGCCCGTTTTCTGCACTAGCTGCGATCGGAACACAAAGAAGTCCTTGATCTTGCCGACCGCTCCGTCCACCAAAGCTCGCAAGCCTGCGTCTCCAGCCGAATAGTATTCACTGAAGCGTGGAATCTGCCGCATGGCCGAGTAACTCACTGGATCCACCACCAGGTACTTACTCGACACCGATGGCACCTTCGCCTGGAACAGCGCTGTTTCCGCCTGGTCCACCACTGCCTCCGTCAGCGCCACTCCCGCCGTCCCCACCGCTATATTCGAACTGAACTGCGAGTACAGGTTCAATATGTCCGATTCAATCCGCTCTGCAATCGCTATCACGGCCGGTTGCATGTACAGCTTGAGAAGGTCGGGCACCGCCAGAACCTTCGTAATATCGGGAATCTGAAACGTCGCCTCTGCGTGGGTATTGAGCACGATCTGCGCGTTTCCCAGATTCGGGTTTTGCGTCTGAACGGTCCCGCCCTCCGCGATGTTGTTAGCCACCAGGGTCGGAGGAATCGGCACATTGACCGTGTCTCCCGCATTTGCCAGCGTAGGTTCATAGTCGCGGTTGACTAAGTTGCCCATAACCAGGTTGCTCATGAGCGCCGGCAACGCGTCCACTGCGACGAGTTTCACGATAGCGTTTGCTACATTTGCTGATGTAATTGTTCCCATTGACTTTCACCTCGTTTGTTTTGTTCTCGACCCTACACCGGGCGACGCCTTCCCTTCGCCCGCCCCCCGGTCCCCCACTTCACATGCCTCGCAGTGCTTGACTCGCCACCCTCGAGACCTCTTGGCGCACCTTCTCGAGTTCTTCCGGGTTCATGCCCGGTCGAATCTTGTCCAGATCGATAGCGCTCGTATTCGCGACAGCCTTAGACCCCGACCCCATTCCCGATCCGCCGGTAATACGCGCCGGCAGCAGTTCGGGATTTTCCTGCACGAACTGCTTCAGATAGTCGCGCAGTGGAACCTGCCCGGGACCGTCTCGCGCGATCAGCTGGCCATCGTCGGCCCGATGCACCTCATCCCTCACCGCGCGATACGCCAAATCTACTTTGGCTACACCCAGCCGCTGCAGTTCCGCGCGAATCGACGAGCTCCGTTCCGCCTCCTCAGCCATTTGCCGGCTCCGGACATTCTCTTGAACCAGGTCGTTCACCCGCTTCTCCAAGTCCTCACGCCGCTTCCGTTCGTCCAGCAATTCCACCTTATAGGCCGGCTCCGCTTTCACCTGCTCGGCCTGGACGAACTCCTCGATCACACCGCGGATCAGTGAGCGCAATTCGGTCCCATCCGTCTTTGCCTCTTCCATATGCCTCCCTAGAACACTTGGTCACAACAGTCACTCATGGCTGTACTTGATCGATTTCCCGCCCGATCCGGTCCTTCACCTCTTGCCGGACGTCGCACAGGAACTGAAACGCAAGCTTCTTGAACACCTGTTTCTTCAATGTTGGCGACTCGATGCCCAAACTCAGCAGCCGCTGAGCGTCCTCTAGTTCCGTCCCGAAATCGCCGATATCGAATTCGTCCATCCCCGAGACATCCATGCTCAGGCCGTCCTCTCGCGCCGCATCCACGGCTCGCAGCACCCGCTTGATCGAATCCTTCACCGCGTCACCGTACGCGCGCAGCACTTCTTGCGTGATCGCGTAATCGCGTTGTTTGCTCACACCCGATTGCGTCGCATTTCCCGACAGTGCTCCGCCGGCATGGCTTACATAACATACGCGGTAGATTTCTTCCTGTAATCTCGTCAGGTTATCGGCTGCAATCTGGTAAACATTTCCTTGCGGCTCCGTCCATCCGAACCGGTCCTGCGGACCAAGCTGAATGTAGTAGGATTCGCCCATCACTTGATTCCAGTCGCGTTCCGAGTAAATCACCGGCATCGCAAACAATCCCATGGTGAGCGCCCATCCCAAGGCGTTCGACTTATTAAAGTGCTCCAGTTGCAGCGAAGCCGCCTTGTTCAATAGCCACAGCCCATCCGACACTCCGAGTTCCACCAGCGGCACCCTTAACTGCTTCGCAAGCCCATGGCGCCCTTCCGCCACAACCTCAATACCTCGCTGCCCGCTGCCCTCTTCCACCTGTTCATAGATCCGGTACTTCTCTTTGTCGTAGTACACCCAGCGCGTTTGCTGCCACCAGCCTGCATCTTCCAGCTTGTCCTTACGCAACGTTTGCGTCCGCAATACCACCCACTGATATTGCCCGTAATCGTCATAACTCCAATTAATTAGCTCATCCGCCGCGTAACTCACTAAGTAAGCGCGCGACGCGCCCCGCTCATCCTCTTCTGCTCGCGTCCCAACCGGTTCGTTGAGCCGCGGAAAATCCAGCAGGATGTAGCTCTTTCCGCAAATCAGCGCCTCCACAAATTGCCGTCGAAAGAACTCCGAGATGTTCGTACCCTTGAGGTCGCAGTCTTCCGTGAACACGCCGAAGAACTTCTTGGAACTCTCGCTGTTGCCCTCAAAAGTCAGCCCGGGCTCCCTGCGAAATAGTGTGGCCGTGTACCAATCCACAATCGAGCCAACGTAGTTCTCGTAAAAGCTCCGCCTGAGCCTTTCTATGTACACATCTCCGGGCTCCTTTTGCCGCCTGACCAGATATTGATCGGCACTGGCAATGAACTGTGCTCCCCCGGCGTAAAGATCGCGATACTGCCTCCACATACCCCGTTTCGCGGCGTATTCGGGATGCTCATGCGTGATGTTCGCACCGCCATTGCCAATGTTCATCAAGTATTCTCTCGTCATCAAAGCAGCCTTCGGCCCTGCTCCCCGAACTTAACCTGCGGCCGGAACTCTTGCCAGATCAGGTAGCCCAGTGCATCCGACAAGTGCGTCCTGTTGGAATCGCGCTCTTTATCGATCACACTAGTCTCGGGTTTGAACGTCACTTCTTCCAGGTCCGTCACCAATCCTATGCACCGCGGATGGATCAACAACCGCACCTCCTCACCGGCCGAGAATAGCTTCGCGTTGACCAGAGCAACCCGCTCCCGCACGCTCGGATTGCTTGCCGGCACTCGAAACTTCACAGTTCGGTACGCTGTCCTTCGAAAGAATTCCTTAATGATTTGGTAGTCCGTCGTTCCCGCGGTCTGCAGCCTCTGCCCGGATGCGTCTCCGTAAATCACAATGCCCGACTGATGATTGGGGTACCGCGCATGAAACTCCTCGCACGCCTGCAATGTACTGGCCCTGCTAAGCACCACCTCATCCAAGACCCGAATCTCGTCGCCGCTCTTCTGCGCCACAATCGAACTCATGGGATCCACGTTAAAGTCCAGAGCCCAATACAACGGCGATGCTCCCTCGATTTCCATTGCCCGCAGATTCCGGCTGCGCTGGAATCCCTGATAAACCACGCCCGCCTGAACGTTCAGATACTCGCCCAGCGCCTCCTGCTCGAAAAACTTCGCATCGTAGCTTCCGCGCAACCGCTCGTAAAAGTCAGGGATCTTGTCAAGCACATGGCTGTTCTCGAATGGCTTCGCCAGTACCACTTCGTATCCCGCAACCACATTACGCACGAACCTTCGGTACACCCAATCGAACCCCTTGGGCGTCCACACCGCAAATCCGCAAAGTCGGGCGGCCTTTGGATCGCGCAACCTGCCTTCCAGCCGCAGCCAGGCTTCTTCCGCCGTGTAAGTCAATTCGTCCAGGCCGAACCACGCCAGGTTAGTGCCGCGCAACCGTTCGAAGTCGTCCACTGAGCGAAAGTAAATCCGTGAACCGGTATCTTTCATCACCAGCACCGATTCAGACTTATTCAACTCGTACCGGATCCGGTTACCATCGAGTACTTCAAGGAAGCTGGTCAAAGTTGCATCACGCAACATAGGGTAAGTCGGTGCTCCGATTAAGCCGGTCCGGCCGGGATTCAAGTAACTCAGCCGAATCGCCTCTTGGCACAGCGCTTGACTCTTCCCCGAACCGATCGGCCCTGAGAGTCCCTTAAACCTTGCCGCGGAGGCATGAAACTTATTCTGCGAGGGCAGCGGCGCATAGTCGATTTCAATCCTCAGCGTTTCTCCGCCGGATCTGCCCACGTAACAATGATCTCCCTCGGCTGCTCCTCTTCCTCCAACTCCCGCTCCAACTGCGTCAACCGGATGAAGTCCGCTAGCGTCACCTTACCGTTCTCGATATCCAGTCTCTTCTCCACGTCACTGAGCAATTTGGTGATTCGTCGCCTGCGGGACCCTTTCAGCCGGCTCTGCGAACTCCTTGGTGTCGGCTTTTTTCGGTTCGCTTCGCGTGCGGCCATTGGGGTTCCAAAAAAATGGGCGCCTCCGTTTCCGGCAAGCGCCCGCAAGCAACTCTCTCCTGCACCGACTCTATCAATCAGGTTTATGCTTTAAACGAACCGTACTCCTAAGCGTCTGAAAATGCACCACCGATTCCCGGCGCATTCTTGTCACTTACTCCAAACACTCACGCCGTCCGAATTTTCGCCGCGTCCTCGAGTCCGCGATCCTCTATCTCGATCTCGCGAATCCGAAACTTCTGAACTTTCCCCGTCACCGTCATCGGAAAGGCTTCTACGAAGCGAATATATTGAGGCACCTTGAAGTGCGCGATCCTGCCGCGGCAGAACTCCCGGATCTCCTCCTCCGCGGCCGGCTCCTTCAACCGGATCCACGCCGCCACTGCCTCACCGAGCCGTTCATCGGGGAGTCCCACCACCTGTACTTCCGCCACTTTCGGATGCGTGTGCAAAAACTCCTCAACCTCCCGTGGATACACATTCTCGCCGCCCCGTATGATCATGTCCTTGGCTCGCCCCGTGATCCGGAAGCACTCGTCGGGGTCCATCGTCGCCAAATCGCCCGTGTGCAGCCAGCCGTCCTCGTCAATCGCGTGATGAGTCGCCTCCGGCTCCTGATCGTAGCCTTTCATCACCAGGTACCCGCGCGTACACAGCTCACCTGCTTCGCCCACCGGCACGGTTTCGCCCCTCGCCGAAACAATCTTGACCTCGGTATTCGCGCACGCCCGGCCTACCGTCGATACCCGCCGTTCCACCCTGTCATGTGTTGCAGATGCTGTGATCACCGGTGAGCTTTCCGTCTGCCCGTAACCGACAATCATTTCCTCGCAGCACATTTCTCTGATCACGCGCTTCATGATCTCCACCGGACACGGCGCACCTGCCATGATTCCGGTTCGCAGTGAGCTGAAGTCAAACGTTTGCATGGCCGGATGTTCCAGTTCAGCGATAAACATGGTCGGCACTCCATAAATCGCCGTCGCGCGTTCGTCATGAATCGCTTCTAGCGTCGCCAACGCGTCGAAGGTCGCGGCCGGAAGTATCATCGCTGCCCCGCTCACCACGGCCACCAGCGTGCCAATTACGCATCCGAAACAGTGATACAAAGGCACTGGAACGGCAATCCGGTCCGTCTCGGTGATTCCCATCGCGTCGGCGCAGACCACGGCATTGTTTAAAACATTTCGATGCGTTAACAACACACCCTTGGGCGACCCGGTCGTCCCCGATGTGTATTGTATGTTGGTAACATCATTGGCCGATACCCGGTGAGCCGGAATGTCCCGCCCCTCCGACAACATCTTGGTCCAGCCTTCTGTGCCAAAGTAAACCAGGTGCTCGAGTGCTAACGTCTGCCCGGCCATCGCTTCTTCCGCCACCGCGCGATAGTCAGACCGCCGGTCTTTCTCCCAGAGAAACAGGGCCTTCATCTTCGACTTGCGCAGAACGAAAGCCAAATCATACGAGCGATACGCGGGATTCACATTCACTAACACGGCGCCGATCCGCGCACATGCCAGATGCAGTTGTACCCACTCGACGCAGTTCGTCGACCACACCCCAACCCGGTCCTCTGGGCCAAGGCCCAGGCCCGCCAGTCCCCTTGCTGTCCGCTCCGCCGTTGCGGCCAGCTCGGAATAAGTAAGTCTCACCCTCTGATGCCGCGACACCAAAGCTTCACGGTCTGGAAATCGAGACGCCGTTTTCCTGAACACGTCCCAAATGCTAGCTTCGATCAGCGGCGCATCGTGTCCCCGCGAGTAACTCAACATGCAAGATACCGGCCTCCAAATCTAGCGTCTTAGTGTATAACAACTGGTTATGCGTGTCCGCAGCTTATTTTGCTGTGGCGGCACTCGGCATCGCGTGAATATCACCGGGCCGCGGCCGTGAGAGACGGGATCTTGCTAGCGGTTGGGATGGGTCGCCACGTGCATTTCAAAGCTGACGGGCGGATTGTAGTAAAGAATGCGGCCGCAGCTTTCGCAGAACATCATTTCCCCACTGTTGCGGAGGTCCTGAAAAAACTGTGGACGAAGCAGGATCTGACACGCCGAGCAACGGCCTTCAGTGACTTCAGCCACCGCCGCGCCGCCGTGCCATTTCTTCCGGATGCGTTCGTAGGCGGAATACGCGGGTTTTCTCAAAGCAGCCACCAGTAGCAGGCGTTCGGCTCTCAGCTCATCCAGTTGCTTTTGATCCACGGCTGTTCGCTCGCGCGCTTGTGCCTTTTCCGCATCCACCTGCTGCTTCTCTTCTTTCAAAGCGGCTTCGGCCTTTTTCACGTTGGCGTCCAGCGGCTCCGATTCCGCCATCAGATCCAGCGCGCGATCATCCGCCTTGCGAATAGTGGCTTCACAGAAACTGATCTCGTGCTGAAACGCGCGGTATTGCTCGTTGGTTTTGGCGCCCAGCATCTGATCGCGAAGCTTGGAGATTTTCTGATTCTCCACCTTCACGTCGTCTTCCAGTTGCTTGCGTTCCTTTTGGTTGGCTACCAGGGCGGCGCGGTCTGCCTCCAACCGGCGGAGGTGCGAGTCCAGGGCCTTCTCTATCTGCGCGATGTGTTTTGGTAAGGTGGCAACTTCCCGCTCTAACTCTGCAATCCTCAGATCCAGGGATTGCAAGCGGGTGACCTGCTGAATCTCATCGGTCATCTCTAGGGTATATCGTAACATCTCAGGCGGCATTCCACGCAACCCAACGCGTTCAGGAGCCTTCAGGGCGCCGCGCCAACGGATTCGTCAGCGCGCGAGTTGCAAGCTCCAGTTCACTGACGCGAAAAACGCGGCAGGCCCCGTAGAAGACCAGCAGGCCGAGCGGGATCGATATGCCCAGATCCGTCACCCGCCCCAGACGCCCAACACCCAGCCATCCCTCAATCCAGCGGCTGGAAAGCAAAACCACCACTCCCATCACAGCCGACGCCACTGCTATTTTCCAAAAGCTCTCCATCAGATTGCGCCCGTAGATTCCGCCGATACGTTTGCGTAAAATCACGAACAGCGCCACGCCTCCGAAAGTGGCCACTGCGGCGGTGGAGAGAGCCAGGCCCTCGTGCCCCAAGCCGGTATGGCGAAACAGCATGCTCGCCGTGAAGTAATTCACCGCGATAGAGAGCACGCTGACGATCATGGGCGTTCGCGCGTCGTGCAGCGCGTAGAATGCCGGATTCAGCACCTTGAGCGCCGAGTATCCGGCCAGCCCAAGAGCGTAGCAGGAGAGAGCGAGCGCCGTTTGTTCGGTGTCATAAGCGCTGAACTTGCCGCCCTGATAGATGGCTCCAATCATGGTGCGTCCCAACACGATCAGGCCTACCGAAGACGGCAGCGTCAATAGAAACACCATGCCCAGCGACTTCGACAGCGTGCGCCGGAATTCGTCGAAATTGCCAATACCCGCGCTGCGCGATATGGAGGGAAGCGTGGCCGATGCGATGGCCACGCCAAATAGTCCCAGCGGAAGCTGCATGAAGCGGAACGAATACCCCAGCCAGCTCACCGGACCGTTGCCGGGAATGCGCGAAGCAAAGTTCGTGATCACCAGCACGTTGATCTGCACCGCGGCGTTCCCCAGGATCGCCGGGCCCATCAGGCTGAAGATTTTTCGCAGCAGGGGGTTGTTCCAGTCCATAGCTGGACGGAAACGAAAGCCCTCGGCGCGTAAGGACGGCAGTTGCCATGCCAGTTGCAAAGCGCCGCCCAGCACCACGCCAATCGCCATGCCGGTAATCGGTTCCAGCCCGAAGTGCGGCCCCACCACATAGCCCAGGATCAAACCGAACGTGATCGATCCGATATTGAAGAACGTGGAAGCCAGCGCCGGAACAGCGAACCGGTTGCATGCGTTCAGCACGCCCATGGCCTGCGCGGCCAGCGCCACCAGCAGCAGGAATCCGAACATGATGCGCGTCAGCTTCACCGCCAGTTCGAACTTGCCCGGCACCTGGTGGAAACCGGAAGCCAGCAGATTCACCCAGGCAGGCGTGAAGATAATTCCAACTAGGCAGAACAAACCGACCACGATGATGAGCGCCGTCGCCACCAGGTTCGAAAGCTCCGCCGCTTCCTTTCGGCCCTTATGCGCCAGCGTCTGCGTGAAAATCGGAACGAATGCCGAAGAGAGTGCACCCTCCGCAAAAAGATCCCTCGTCAGATTCGGAATGCGAAAGCCCAGCAGAAATGCGTCGTAGACGAAGCCTGCACCGAACAGACGCGCCATGACGATTTCGCGCAGCAGGCCCGTGACGCGCGACATGGCCATGGCCGCAGAGACCATCCCCGCAGACCGGACTACGCTCTCGGCCGGCGCCGGATTGTCAATCTTCGTTGCCAAATAAAACCGACTTCCTCACCGTCGCGGCTCTGTCATATAGCGCTCACCCATTTGTTCGAAGAAATGAGCGATCGTCATGATGCCGGTGTAGTAATTGCCGAGTCGATACTTTTCGTTCGGCGAGTGCAAGCCGTCGTCAGGGAGGCCAAAACCCATGAGGATAGTCGGGATGCCCAGGTGTTTGGCGAAATCGCCCACCACCGGAATGGAGCCGCCGTTGCGCGTCAGTACGGTGGGCTTGCCAAGCATGTCGCTGAAAGCCTGGGCCGCGATACGAATCGCTGGATGCTCGGGATCCACCATCAGCGCCGGAGCCGCGCTCAAAACCCGTAGCTCGGTGCGAATGCCCGGGGGCGTATTGAATTGCAGAAAGGCGCGGAACGACTTGAGGATCTTCCCCGGATCCTGACGCGGAACCAGCCGAAAGCTCACCTTGGCGACGGCCTTGGAAGGAATCACGGTCTTCGATCCGGCGCCGGTAAATCCGCCGGCAATCCCATGCACTTCCATGGTGGGCCGCGCCCACACGCGTTCCAACACTGAGTAACCTGCTTCTCCGGTCAGTTCACTGGCCCCGACTTCTTTGCGCAGGAACTCGCCTTCATCGAACGGAAGCTGCTTCCAGCTTTCGCGCTCCACCGCGGCCGGCGGCTCCACGTCGTCGTACATACCTGCAATTCGGATAGAACCGGTCGCGTCTTTACACTTGCCCAGTAACTCGATCAGCCCGTGGATTGGGTTCGGCGCGGCCCCTCCGTAAAGGCCGGAATGCAGATCGCGATCCGGACCAATGGCCTCCACCTCCATATAAACCAGCCCGCGCAGTCCGATGCACAAGGTGGGAAGTCCGTCCGCGTAAAGTTGCGTATCGGAGACCAGAGCGACGTCGGCCTTCAGCTTGGCCGGGTTTTCAGCCACGAACTTGCTGATGGACGCGCCTCCCACCTCTTCTTCGCCTTCGATCAGGAACTTGAGATTGATGGGCAGCTTGCCCGCATCGACGGCGTGCAACGCTTCGGCAGCCTTGATGTGCATGTACATCTGCCCTTTGTCGTCAGACGATCCGCGCGCATAGATGTTGCCGTCATGAACTACGGGCTCGAAGGGCGGCGAATCCCAAAGCTCCAGCGGATCTGGCGGCTGGACGTCGTAGTGCCCGTAACAAAGCACCGTGGGTTTGCCAGGAGCGTGCAGCCAATCGCCATAAATAAGCGGATTGCCCGCTGTCGGAATGATCTCCACGTTTTCCATGCCCGCCCGGCCCAGGCTGTCGGCTACAAATTGCGCCGCGGCCGCGATATCGGGCTTGTGCTCGGGAAGCGTGCTAATGCTCGGGATACGGAGGAAATCCTTTAGTTCCTCGAGCAGGCGGTCCTGGTGCTGTTCGACAAAAACATCGGTGGGACGGTGCATGGGCGCGGGTAGCCCCATTATCGCAGATGGGCCAATGCGTACCTCCTCAGCCTTAGGAAAACAGTCAGCATTTTCACCGAGCAAAGTTTTGCGGGTTTCAGCCGATATTTGCTACATAACATGTCAGCCTCACCCGCCGGTAAATTCCAGGATCATTACGCCATTCTGGGCATCGACCCGAAATCCGATTCGGAGACCATTCAACAGGCCTACGCCAAGCTCGCGCAGAAGTACTTTCCGGGCAATGCCACGACGGGCAACCAGGAAATGTTCGATTCGATCAATGCGGCCTACGAGTGTTTGTCGGACCCCGAACTGCGGGGCATATTCGACAAGTTGAAAGGCGTCGGCCAGGAGGAAGGCGGTCCCAAGTTCAGTGGCTACGAGTTCTTCGATGCGTTCGGCCGCGATACCAGTTTGCGAACCGCTGTCTTGTGCGTGCTCTGCGACCGCCGTCGCACCAAGCCCTCCACGCCCAGCCTCTCCATGCGTCACCTGGAGCTCATTGTGGAGGCAACCCCCCAGGAGATCAGTTCCGCGATTTGGTATTTGAAGCAACGCGGCTTGGCGGCCAGCGACGACAAGAGCAGCATTCAAATCACGGTAGACGGCATGGACCTTCTCGAACGCACCAAACCCTCGCCCGAAGACGTTTTGCCGTTTATTAAAGAGACGGCAATCGCAATCCCGAAAGAGCAGCCCGGCAACGGTGAGGGGTCAACTTTGAGCACGCTGAATCGCGCCTTGGTCCGCACCTAGGCCTATAATGGTGCGCGTTCATCAAGATCGCGCGTGCGGATCATGAATTGTCTGGAAGCCGTCATCTTCGATTGGGCGGGCACCACGGTCGATCACGGATCGCTCGCGCCCGTGCGCGCCATCACCGAGCTGTTTCACCGCCAGGGCATTCCCCTCTCTGACGCGGACGCACGTAAGGACATGGGGATTTTCAAACGCGACCACATTCGTAATATTCTGGCCATGCCGCACGTATCCGAGCAATGGCGCGAATTAAAGGGCGCCCCGCCCGGCGAGCAAGACGTGCATCGTCTTTTCGACGGCTTTCTGCCATTGCAAATGTCAATCCTCGAAGAATATTCGCTCGTCATCAGCCGAGTGCCGGCCATTGCAGACCAGCTACGCAGCAGAGGCCTGCGCATCGGCGGCACCACCGGGTACACGCAACCGATGCTGGATGTTTTGGTGAAACGAGCAGCGGCGCAAGGTTATCACACGGATCGCGCGCTCTGCCCGGACGACACCCTCGGAGGTCGGCCCCACCCCTGGATGTGCCTGCAACTCGCGATTTACTTCCGCTTGAGCGCCACGTGGACCGCCGTGAAGATCGGCGATACGGTGAGCGATATCGACGAAGCGCTCAACGCCGGCATGTGGGCTGTAGGGGTCGCGGCCACCGGCAATGAAATCGGCCTCAGCGAGTCCGATCTTGCCGCGCTTCCGCACGCAGAGCGCTGCTCTCGAATCGAATCCGCGCGCCGTCGCCTGATGGCCGCTGGAGCGCATTACGTGATCGATAGCGCAGCGGATGCGGAGGCTGTTCTGGACCAGATCGACACCCGGCTCGTTTCCGGAGACCGGCCGTGAGCCGTTAATACGATTTCGCGATTACTACGCGCCGGTCTACCGGCTCTCCAGTCACAATGCATTTACCACCGCCGTCAAATTCATCGACTAACGGGATGCAGCGGACCGTGGCTTTGAACTCCTTCAGGCGCGCGTCGCAGGCGGGATCGTCTTTTAAATGAGCCATCACGAATTTCCCGCCGCCCTTTTCGGCCGTCACAGTGGCCAGGATCGATTCCACTTCATCGATCGAATTTGCGAGCACGGTGTTCGATTTGAGCCGTTCCTTCGCAGCCGAGTACAGATCGGTCTGCATCTGCGTCAGCGTGGCGGGGATGCGAGCGGCCACCTCCCCTTGCGCCAGCACTTCCTTCGCGCCGGTATCGCGCCGCTTGAGCACGATGTTGCCCGACGCCACGTCGCGGGGCCCCAGCTCCATGACCAGCGGGACCCCTCGGCGCTCCCAGTGGAAAAACTTCGCACCAGGTGACGGGCCCTCACGATCGTCGATTTTCGCCCCAACATCCTTCGCGATGCGATGCGCGGTCTCGAGCACCTGCGCCTTCTCTTCATCCTTGCGATAAATCGGCACCAGCACCGATTTCACGGGAGCCACCTTGGGAGGCAAGACCAGTCCCTTGTCATCTGAATGGCTCATAATCAGGCCGCCAACCAGCCGCGTGCTCACGCCCCAACTGGTCTGCCAAACATAGTCCAGCTGGCCTTCCTTGGTCTGGAATTTCACGTCGAAGGCGCGGCCAAAATTCTGGCCCAGGTCGTGGCTGGTGCCCGATTGCAGCGCGAGGCCGTTCTGCATCATGGCTTCGATGGCGAACGTCCGCAGGGCGCCAGCGAATTTTTCGGCGCGTGTTTTCGCGCCCTTGATCACCGGCATGGCCATTACATTTTCAGCCACGTCGGCGTAGACATCCAGCATGCGGAGCACTTCTTCCTGCGCCTCCTCGTGCGAAGAGTGCGCGGTATGGCCCTCCTGCCAGAGGAATTCCGTGGTCCTCAGGAACATGCGCGTTCGCAGCTCCCAACGGATGATGTTGGCCCACTGATTCATCAATACGGGAAGATCGCGATAGCTCTGGATCCATTTGGCGAAAAAGTGGCCGATGATGGTTTCTGACGTCGGCCGAATCACGTACGGCTCTTCCAGCACCTTGCCGCCCGCGATGGTTACGATCGCGAGCTCGGGCGAAAAACCTTCCACGTGCTCGGCTTCCTTTTGCAGAAAACTCTGCGGGATCAGTAGCGGGAAATAAACGTTCTGATGGCCGGTGGCTTTGAAGCGATCATCCAGTTCGCGCTGCAAAACTTCCCAGACGGCGTAACCGTTGGGCTTGATGACCATGCAGCCTTTGACGATCTCAGCGGGCTCGGCCATGTCGCCATGGAGCACTACGTCTTGGTACCAGGCAGCGAAGTCTTGGCTGCGTTGAGTAATAGGAGATTCTGCCATGAGGGAAACTCTTATTGTACGGGACGTAGCATCCGATGAGCCAAAGCAAACCGATCCAAGATATATCTCGGAAGCTGCGCTGAGGACGACGGAGGGCAATAACGCAACACGCTGGCCCGATGCTTCAGTGCGTCCGTTAAACCGCTACCAAATCGATGATATGGTCGACGACTGAATGCGCCTATCGCGGCTGATGACTGGCACCCGGAAATAGAGGGCCGTTGCCGCCACAATTCCGTCAGGCATATCGGGTGCAGCCGCGCGAGGAACCTTACGCATCGCGTCCAAGATCTCAATGGTGAAGGGAGCTTCCTTCAGGACGTGCTCTGGATCGGATAGCGCGATCTTCAAGTCGTCGTACGCCGATTCAGGCAAGCGATTCTTCTCCATGAGATAGACAACTTCGGCAAGGCGACAGAGGAGACAAAAGCCGCCCGGTCGGCGTGCGTGTCCGCGACGGCCGAAATCATGGAGCATTATCACCAAAACCGCGGAACATATCGGCCCTATTGGCATCAATCTCTTCGGCTGATGGCGCTGGTCCATACTTGGCGAGTAGACCGCGGCCGGTCTTAAGCGGAGGCCCGCCTGGTTCCTCTTCCATCCCAAGAGCTCGGGCGAGAACACGGCGCGCATAGCCTGCGGCATCCACGCCCTCGGCTTGAGCGTGCGCTACGAGAGCCGCCTCCAGGTCCTTCGAGAGATCGATGATCAGTGTCATGGTTACTTCTTTATTCCAGATTAGCTCATCGTCCCAGTCGGTTTAACAGACGGTTCACATGCTCGGGGTCGCGAGCGATGAGCGTCAGATAGGCTCGCGTCGGCTGGTCAGGCTCGGAGCGGCCTTGCTCCCAGTCGCGCAGGGTGCCGAGCGGGATGTGATAACGTTCGGCAAATTCCTCTTGCGTCAGATCCAGCGCGCGTCGGATGATCTGGACCCGCGGCCTCGCTTTCATGCGTTTGAAATCGGCCGGCGTCAGTGGCTGCGTGTCAGGATCGGCGTAAGCCGCCTTCTCGACTGCCTCAGTGGACATCGGTCGAAGCATTTTGCTGGAAATAGAAATCTTGCTCATGTTTCGTTGCCCTTCTAGCCGAGATGATACGTATCCGCCCATGACGCTCTGCATACGCCACGAACAGTAGGACCTGCCCTTCCGTCATCCCAATGATGACGAAGCGTTCCTCCCCATAGACCTCCGATCGTCTATGCGGTCGAAAGCGAACGCGTCTTCGAATACTGTCTCAGCCAGTTCAAAACTCACTCCGTGAGCTTTGAAATTCGACTCCGCTTTGGCGGCGTCCCATTCAAACTTCAATCTTTCAATCTTATGATACTACGGGAAACCAGTAGTATTGTTGGGCTCGCGTCTTACCTGCGCGACTTCTTCAACGCCGGCTTCAAATCCATGGTCCGGATCAGTTTGTGCAGGTAATTAGGATGCAGTCCCAGGATCTTCGCCGCCGCTTCGTGATCGTAATTCATCTGATCGAAGGCCTGCAGCACCACTTGCCGCTTGGCCGCTTCCACGGCTTCTTCGTACATGCTGGCCGATACCGCCTCCGGCCGCGATTCCCGGATGTGCTCGGGTAAATCCTCAGCCAACACCAGATCCGCCGACCCCAACACCACGGCACGCTCGATGGCGTTCTCAAGTTCGCGAACGTTCCCCGGCCAGGAGTAGCTTTGAAGATAAGCCCGCGCCCCGGGCGCCAGGCCGATAATCTTGCGTCCGCACTCTGCGGCGTACTTCTTCGCGAAATGCTCGGCCAGCGGCAACGTGTCCTCGGGACGCTCACGCAATGCTGGCGCCTTGAGCGATACCACGTTCAAGCGGTAAAACAGATCGCGGCGAAAGTCGCCTTTCTGGACGGCCTGTTCCAAGTCGCGATTGGTGGCAGCCAGTAGCCGGATATTCAGTTGGATTGTCTTGGTCCCGCCTACGCGTTCCATCTCGCGCTCTTGGATCACGCGCAGCAGCTTGGCCTGCAAAAGCGAGGAAAGCTCTCCGATTTCGTCCAGGAAAACAGTTCCGCCCTCGGCCACTTCCAGCTTGCCTTTCTTCTGCGTGATGGCGCCGGTGAACGCGCCCCGCTCATGCCCGAACAGTTCGCTCTCCAGTAGCGTCTCGGTGAGCGCCGCGCAGTTGATTGCCATGAAAGGTCCTGCCGCCCGCAGGCTGTTGCGATGCAGCGCGCGGGCGATCAGTTCCTTGCCGGTCCCGCTCTCGCCTAGGATCAGCACGTTGGAATTGGAAGGCGCCACTTTGGCGATCTGACGTTGCAGGTCGCGTAGCTTGTCGCTCACACCCACCATGCCGTGTTCGATCTTCAGTTCCGATTGCAGGCGTTCGTTTTCCTCCTGCAGCCAGCCCAGGATCGTAGCATTCTCCCAGGCCACGGCCGCCATACCGGCCACCGCGGTCAGAAGTTGCAGATGCCCTTCGTCGAAGCGATGTTCGGCGTCCACCGATTCCAGATACACCACGGCCGCCACTTCGTCGCGAACAATGAGCGGGGCAGCCAGGAACGAAGGGCCGTTCTGATCGGTAGGCTCCTGCCAGATCACCAGACGCTCCTGCAACGCCCGGCCCAACACGTCGGGATTGGGCACCACATCATAGGGCAGTGGGCCCGGACGCGAGCCCGGAATGAAGATCACAGCATGCGACGCTGGAATCAAGTCCAGCAGCAACGAAGTCAGGTGGCTGCGCAGAACCTCCGCGGCCGTGACCGACGTGGTGTCGTGCAGCCCGCGAAAAGAATGCAGCATGGTGCTGACGCGCAGCAACGTCCGCAAGTCGTGCAGCGCTCGTGCCGATGGTGGAAGGATGGTATATTCGTCTGAAGAAAGATACAGCGATTCGTCGAGCCGAAGCTCGCGCGTGCTCGAGAACGATACCTGCTTTTCGGCGGGCGTTTCGGCGTTGGGGTCCACCTGATAACAAAACACGGAGCCCCCGATTCGAATCTCGTCGCCAGGCGATAACTGCTGCTCGGTTACCGGCGTCCCGGTCACAAACGTTCCGTTGCGGCTTTCAAGATCCTTGAGGGTGCAGCCTTCGCCCACTCGGAGGAACAGGCAATGTCGGCGCGAAACCGCGTTGTCTTCTAGTTGCAGATCGTTGGTGGCTTGCCTGCCCACCCAATACTCGCCCTGCGGCAACGGGATCACATGGCCTTTCAAAGGCCCGCGTACCGCCAACAGTCGGGGCTCAACTCCTGTCTTCGATTTCAGCAATGTTTCCTTCATACCCGTTTCTACGCTAATCAAAAGGTTAGTATGAAAAATGGTTTGATTACACCTGCATCATGTTCCCCCCGGCCGTCCCCACAGCCGCGGAAGTCGTGTAAACGCACCATAGCCATTACATATCGTACAATTTTCTCCGACGGAAGCACGACCGGAAAGGTGGCCGCTGAATTGCTCTGCTCAATGGCGACTTCGTATGTTTGAGAGAACCATCGTTCGTCTGACCGTTGGCATGGGCGTTCCCATCGTCTGCGCCCTGATCATGGAACAACTGCCGAAGACCGGCGTCGCAGAAGTGCCCTTCGCGTTCCAAGTGGAAGAGCAGACCCTTCCACCGGGAACCTATTCGGTGAAGCAGGCCGATCTGGGACGCGCCGTCAGTATCCAGAACGAAAAGATGGGTGAGCCAGGCATGATGTGCCAGGCTCTGAAACGTCGATTCGGGACCGCGCAGGAAGCGCGCTTGGTTTTCCACAGTCATGAAGGACGTTATTTCTTGTCCGAGATCTGGTTCGATGCTGACGGCCGTGGCCTGATCCTCCCAGAAGACCGCGACGCTCAGCGGGACGCACTCTCCGGTCCCGAAGCTCGAGCCATCAAGTACATCAGTTTTCGCTAGCTGTAAGTCCTCAAGCGCTCGGAGGAGCCGGCACCGCGCTCCTCTTTTTTTCCCCAGCTTCTCTCGCCCCAACAGCAGAACCTATCGGTTACCGTCTCGTCCCTCTCACAAATCAAATGCTTCTCCCCGATGCGTTCGACGATCTCGAAGTTGTTGCGATTGCTTCATCCCGTTTGTGGAGATCCAATTGCCCTCTCTACAACCGTTATGCAATTGACCATGCGGACCAAAGTTACTTGCGGTTTCCTGATCTTGGCTGTGGGGATCATGATCACGGATTGTTATCGCTTGCTGCGCGCACCGTCGGACGCGGTAATCTCCGCCACTGGCGACGCCCAGCACTCCCGCAAGTTTTAACGACATGCGAAGGGGGAGTGACGGGGCCCTGTACCGACTTACCGGCCGGCACAGGGCGCCCGCCGAGGGCAACTAGACTCGCCGCGACATGTGCGTGATCAGCGAGACCAGGAACAGAACAATGAAGACGAAGAATAAGATCTTTGCAATACCTGCCGATACAATTGCGATTCCTCCGAACCCGAATACCGCCGCCAGAATCGCGATCAGCAGAAACACCAAAGCGTAGTAGAGCATTTCGTTCTCCTATGATGTTTTGTCTACTTCCATCTGGTTCTCGTCTTCGGTAAGACGAAGAAAACGTGCTGCATCTGGTTCCCGTATGGAGCCGCCCGTCGCGATCATGGACTGAGTAGAACGGCGCGCAGG
>Ga0302326_10001166_pt1 | contig 68291 bp, 64 predicted proteins | sample Palsa_T0_3_FD_202264 | JGI IMG/M metagenome (GOLD analysis project Ga0302326, IMG submission 202264) | Peat permafrost microbial communities from Stordalen Mire near Abisko, Sweden - Palsa_T0_3 | ecosystem: Environmental > Terrestrial > Soil > Palsa > Peat permafrost | place: Sweden: Abisko... | reverse complement strand
CCGCCGGACACGGCACTACTGTTCGCCACCGGGGCGCGTGCCGCGCTGATCCGGCTGCGGCCCTGGTATGACAGCCCGGACGCCGCCAGGATCAGCGCGGCCAACGCGCGGGCGGAGGATGCGATCCGCCGCGCGGCACCTGACGAGCCGCCGTCCCAGGCCGCTGGACCTGGCCGTCCAGCCGACGGCTTCCCCGCCGGGCAGGAGGCCGCGTCATGACGGGGCAGCCGCCCGTCGGCCAGACCGCTGGCCGCGAAGACCCCCCGCCGCAGCCGGTGTACAGCAGTGTCGAGGACTGGGTGAACAGCCATTACCTGCCCATGTTCCGGCGCCCCCTCGGCGGGGAGTACCGCTGGTGCGCCGAATGGTGGCGGCACGCCGAAGCCATCACCCGGCTCACCGCCCTGTGGCACGCCTGGGAAGCGCTGCGCCTTCAGCCCGGCACCGGTATGGCCGCCTGGCTGCGTGACCATCTCGACCACCAGCTTCCCGTCCTGCTCGGCAGGACCGGGCCGTTCGCGATGTGCAGCGAAGACGAGCACATCGATCCCCGCCAGGCACGGACCAAGCAGCCTCCGCCCGGATGGTGGGACCCGGCGCAGCCCCGCCGCGCCCCCCGCGCCATCCCTGATGAACCCGCAGCTGTCCCGGAGGGAAGCGAACCGAGATGAACAGGCACTCCGCCCACCAGATCGCCGAAACCGTCATGTACGCCGCCGAAGAACTCCGCGGCTACATGAACCCCGATGACCCCTTCCCCTGGGAACTCACCGAAAACGATCACCTCGCCATCTTGCCGCGCCTGGACCGCTCGATCTCGGCCCTCGCCGACGGCATCCGCGGCATCGCTCAGGCAACAGGCGACGAGTCCGCACAGCGGCAGCTCACGGACAGCTATCACAGGCTGGTGCAGGCAAGCGCCGGCGTCAGGCTGGCCCTGTCCAGTTTCGATGATGAGTCCGGCAAGGAGCTGGAGACGGCGGCAGAGCCCGCCGCCCTGGCGGCCAGCAGTTTCCCGCAGCTCATGACTGCCGACGTGCTCCAGGAGGCTGCGTCGGCATCGGCGACCGGCGCTACGGCCGCCGTGGCCCGTCCGGCCATGGCGAGCCCGAGGCAATCCCGGTAGGAGGACGGAATGCCAGAGGAAGACAACATGCCAGCTGGTCAGGATCCGCGTGATGCCTGGTGGGCAGCGCGTGAGGCGGCCTACCGGCAGCGCCCGGATATCAGGCAGGAAATCGAGTCGCTGCGGGCCGAAGCGCGCGAGCGGGCACGGGAGGACGACGCCCGTGCCGCGCTCTTGGAGCAGCGCATCCAGGACGGCGTACCCGGGGCCACGCAGGCGCTGGATGAGGAGTTGACCCGGCAGGCCACCGAGATCGATCCGCCGGAACCATCGGCCAAGGACGACCCGGAAGAATGGCGGGCCTTCCTTGAGATGCACGGGCGCGACATGCCGCTCAACGCCGAGTACCAGGCCGAGCTGCACCGCATCGAGGCGGCAGCCCCGCCCGATGCCGGGGGACTGGCCGCCGCGTATTCCGAAGCCAATTATCCCCGGGGTTTCGATGAGATCGAGCTGGCAGCGGAGCGAGAAGGCAAGACGGCGGAGGAAGTCCGTGCCGAACGTGGAGCAGCCCTAGACAGCCCACCAGCCGATGCCACCCACGATAATGACACCGAGCTGAATACAGGACTCGTCGGCGCTCTGGGTGCCCTGGTGGAGCACGCGCCAGCCAGCCGGGACGCATCAGCGGTCCCGGCGGGACAGCCAGCCGACAGCTTCGCAGACATCTGGGACGCCTTCGCCCGGCTCAGGGACGCACTCGGGCTGCCCGGGACGCCGGGCGGCGCTGAGGCTGCCGAGGAGCCCGCAGAACGGGCCTCGTCCGGCCCGGTCAGCGCGGCGCTGCTGGAGGACGCGATGGCCGGGGCGCGGGCATCGGCAGCCTGGTACCGCGACTCCCCGGAGTGGCAGCGCATCACGCTGGTCACCGACGCCGCGCGAGCCCTGCTGGACGCGATCCGCGGCGAAGCCGGCGGCTACTGGAGCGAGATCAGCCAGGACATCCGGGTCCGCGGCTTCGTCCGCACGGTAGCCGCGAGAACCTGCCGCACGATCTCCGCGTGCGCCGGAGCCCTGGCCGAGAAACTGGAACAGGCCAGCGGGCGGCAGACCCCGGCGTGGCGAGCCATGTCAGTGCTGCACCGTACCGCTGGCGCCGCCGCGAACCGTGTCATCGGCTACCGGCCGCCCGTCGCTGACGCCGAGCAGATCATCGCCGGGCTGAGCCGGCCGCGCCAGGCAGCCGCCGGTCCGCCAGCGGCCGGCAGCCCGGCCGCGCTGGCAGCACTCAGCTTCCCCGTGCCCGTATCACAGGTCACCACGACGGCACCCGCCCCGCCCCGGCAGGAGGCAGCCACCAGGACGGGCCGGCGCCCCGGCGGCCCGCGCCACTGACCCCGGAAAGCCCCGCCTTCCCCCGGCAGCCGCGCTCCTGCGCATCAAGAACATCAATTTAATACACAAAAATGAAGATCATATTTTAATTTTAGTTGACCAGGATGGAAGGGGATGTCTACGATGCCTCTAGACGTGAGCAGCGGCCACCGCCAGCCGGGCGGACCTGCAGCCTCGATCCGGCCCGGCCGGCCATCGCGGCGGGGGTGAGCCCGAGGTGGCAGCGAAGCGGCGCCAGGATTACTTCAAGCATGTAGAAGGCCAGCTCAGCTTTGAGGACCTGCTGAAGCTGGCAGACAAACAGGAGGGAGAACAAGACGGTGAACAGGTACGGCGCGATAGCCCGCAGCCACTGGGCACAGTGGCTGCCACAGCGGTACGCGACGATCAGCGACCGGGACAGCTTCTTCTCGGAGATTGGGCAGGAAGCAGCCCGGCAGATCGACGAGCTGACGACCGAGCTGGCGGGCGACAGCCAGCCCGGCGAGGACTACCTGGCCAGGGCGGGCCGGCTGAACGCGGCACGCAGCCAGGCCGAGGAGATCATCCTGCCCCAGCAGATCCTGCCGCCGCCCGAGCCGGGAGCCGGCCAGGACCCGGAGGAGAACGACCCGCCGCCGGCGAGCACGCAGCGGCCCGTGGTGATCGGCCGCGGCCACCCGATGTGGGCGCAGATCAGCGCCGAGCAGGAGGAACGGCTCCAGGGCAGCTAGCTGCCCCGCGGTTCCGGCCCGGGGGCCAGGACGACCTGGCCCCCTCCGGTTCCGTCGCCCGCATCCGCGCCAACCTCGCGGCGCTTGCCACGCTGCGCGCCATCCAGCGGGAGGACCGCCCGGCCGGACCGGACGAGCAGGCTGCCCTGGCCCGCTGGTCCGGGTGGGGTGCGGTCCCTGAGGTCTTCGACCCGGGCAAGCCGGAGTACGCCTGGGCACACGAGGAACTGACCCGCCTGGCGGCGCCCGGGGAACTGTCGGCCGCGGCCCGCAACACCCTCAACGCGCACTACACCGACGCCGCCCTCGTCCAGGCAATCTGGACCGGGGTGCAGCAGCTCGGCTTCGTCGAGGGCCGGGTCCTGGAAGCAGGGTGCGGAAGCGGGAACTTCATCGGCTTCGCGCCCGGGGGCGCCCGGGTCACGGGCGTGGAACTGGACCCGGTCACCGCCTCGATCGCGGCACACCTGTACCCCGATGCCGACATCGCCAACGAGTCCTTCGCCGATACCGGCGCGGCCGAAGGCAGCTTCGACCTGGCCATCGGCAATGTCCCGTTCGGCAATTTCGCCCTCGCCGACGGGCGGCACAACCCCGGCGGCCACAGCATCCACAACCACTTCATCATCAAGAGCCTGCACCTGGTGCGGCCGGGCGGCCTGGTCGCCGTGGTAACCAGCCGGTACACCATGGACGCCCGCAATCCCGCCGCGCGCCGCGAGATCGCTGGCCTGGCTGACCTCGTAGGGGCGGTCCGGCTGCCCAGCGGCGCGCACCAGCAGGCAGCCGGGACGAAGGTCGTCACCGACCTGCTGATTTTCCGCCGCCGCGAGCCCGGCCGCCGCGACCCGGACGGTACCGCCTGGGAGCAGACCCGGATCGCCGAGCTGGACGGCGTCCAGGTCCCGGTCAGCGAGTATTTCCTCGACAACCCCGATGCCGTGCTCGGCGAGATGCGCGTCACCCGCGGTGCCTACAGCGCCGAGGACCTGGTCGTCGCCGCCTCAGAGGACACCACCGCGGCCCTGGCCCGCGCCCTGGCCCGCATCGCCGAGGCCGCCGCAGCCCGCGGCCTGGCCTGGACCGCCGCGCCGGACCAGGCCCGCGCGGCGGAGACCGGGCCGCGGTCCCGGCACCCGGACGGCTACCTGGAAGCGCACCGCGACGGCACCTTCACCCAGGTCGCCCAGGGCCATGCCGTCCCGTTCCCCGTCCCCGGCACCCAGGCCGGGGAGCTGCGGCACCTGCTCAGGCTCCGCGACGCGGTCACCGGCCTGCTGGACGCCGAGGCGGCATCCCGGGAGGACACCCCCGAACTGGACGCGCTGCGCCGGGACCTCAACCGGCGCTACGACGACTACGTGCGGGCCTACGGCACAGTCAACCGGTTCTCCTGGCGGCCCACCGGCCGCCCCGACCCGGACACGGGCGGGGAGAAGCTGGCCCGCATCCGCCCGCCGCAAGGCGGCTTCCGCTCTGACCCGTTCGCGCCCCTGGTCCAGGCGCTGGAGGAATTCGACCCGGTCAGCCAGACCGCCGCCAAGGCCGCGATCTTCACCAGCCGCGTCGTCGCCCCCCGCAACCCCCGCCTGGGCGCCGACAACGGCGCCGACGCGCTGGCGATCTGCCTGGACGTCCTCGGCGAAGCGCGGCTAGACGCCATCGCCCAGCTGCTGGGCACCGACGAGGAAACCGCGCGCCGCGAACTGGGCACCCTCGCCTTCGACGACCCCGGGACCGGTCGGCTGGTCCCGGCCGCGGAATACCTGTCCGGCAAGGTCCGCGACAAGCTGGAGGCCGCCGAGCGGGCCGCCGCCGACGACCCCCGCTACGCCGTCAACGCCGAGGAATTGCGCAAGGTCATCCCAGCCGACCTGATGCCCAGCGAGATCGACGCCCGGCTGGGCGCCTCCTGGATCGACGCGTCTCACGTCCGGGACTTCCTCGCCGAGATCCTCGCCGACCCTGGCGTGCGGGTCGAGCATCCCGGCGGGCAGATATGGACCGTCCGCGGCAACCGGGACACCGTGCTGGCCACCTCCACCTGGGGTACCAGCCGCTACCCCGCCCCCGCTCTCGCCCAGGCGATCCTGGAGCAGCGCCGCGTCGAAGTCCGCGACAAGCAGCCGGACGAATCCTGGGTCCTCAACCTCGACGACACCCTCGCAGCGCAGGAAAAAGCCGCTGAGCTGACTGAGCGGTTCCGCGAATGGGCCTGGGAAGACCCCGCCCGCGCCGAGCAGCTGGCTGCCGCCTACAACCGGCTGTTCAACGACGTCGTCCTCCGCTCCTACGACGACGCGTCGCTGTCGCTGCCCGGCCTGGCCCTGAGCTTCGAGCCCCGCCCGCACCAGGTCGCCGCCGTCGCCAGAATCATCCACGAGCCTGCTGTCGGGCTGTTCCACGAGGTCGGCGCCGGCAAAACCGCCGAGATGACCATGGGCGCCATGGAACTGCGCCGCCTCAAGCTGGTCAACAAGCCCTGCATCGTGGTTCCCAACCACATGCTGGAGCAATTTAGCCGCGAGTTCCTCCAGCTCTACCCCCAGGCGAAAGTCCTGGTCACCCAGCGCGAAGACCTCCAGGCCGGCCGGCGCCGCCAGTTCGTCGCCCGCTGCGCCACCGGCGACTGGGACACCGTCATCATGTCCCGGTCGGCATTCGAGCGGATCCCCATGAGCGCGGACGCCCAGAGCGAGTACCTGGGCGCCGAAGTGGACCGGATGAAGGACTTCATCAGCGCATCCAGGGAAGGCGACGGGATGAGCGTCAAGCGCCTGCAAGGCGCCCTGCTGCGCGCCGAGGAACGCATCAAGAAGAAGCTGGACTCCGCCAAGGACCCCGGCATCACCTTCGAGGCCACCGGCATCGACTACTTTTTCATCGACGAAGCGCACGGCTACAAGAACCTGCGCACCCCGTCCAACATCCCCGACGCCGCGATCGACGGGTCGATGCGGGCCTCCGACCTGGACATGAAGATCAGCTACCTGGCCAAGCGCAACGGCAAGCGGGTGGTCACCTTCGCCACCGCCACCCCCATCGCCAATAGCATCACCGAAGCGTACGTAATGCAGCATTACCTGCGGCCCGACCTGCTGGAATCTGCCGGGATCACCGACTTCGACACCTGGGCCGCCACCTTCGGGGAAACCGTCGACCAGATCGAGATGGCCCCCGAGGGCGGCAACAGCTTCCGGCAGAAAACCCGGTTCGCCCGGTTCACCAACGTCCCCGAAATGCTCCGCCGCTGGCACGTCTCCGCCGACATCAAGACCGCCGAAGACCTCAAGCTGCCCGTCCCGGCCCTGGCCCAGCGCCCCGGCGACGGCCAGCGCGCCCCCGAAACCGTCATCAGCCAGCCGTGCGACGGCCAGCTCGACGTGATGAGCGAGCTGGGCGACCGGGCAGATGCGATCCGCAAGCGGCAGGTGATGCCGGAAGAGGACAACATGCTCAAGGTCTGCATGGACGGCCGCAAGGCCGCCCTCGACCTGCGGCTCCTCGGCCGGCCCATGACCGTCCCCGGCAAGATCGGCACCGCAGTCGGCCGGATCGCGGACCTGTGGCACGCCCACTGCAACGACACCTACCCAGGCCCCGACGGGCAGGACGCCCCCGTGCGCGGCAGCCTGCAGCTGGTCTTCTGCGACATCGGCACCCCCGGGGACGGCTGGAACGTCTACGACGAACTCCGCGACCAGCTCGCCGCCCGCGGCATGCCACGGGAACTCATCTGGTTCGTGCACGACGCGAAAACCGACCGCGACAAAGGCGAGCTGTTCGCCGCCTGCCGCGCCGGGACCGTCGCCGTACTCGTCGGCAGCACGGAGAAAATGGGAGTCGGGACCAATGTCCAGTTCCGCGCCATCGCCCTGCACCATCTCGACTGCCCGTGGCGGCCCGCCGATGTAGCCCAGCGCGAGGGCCGCATCCTGCGCCAGGGCAACCACAACAACGAGGTACAGATCCTCCGCTACGTCACCGAACGCAGCTTCGACGGATACATGTGGCAGACAGTCGAACGCAAAGCCCGGTTCATCGCTCAGGTCATGCGAGGCCGCCTCGACGTCCGCGAGATCGAGGACATCGGCGACGCCGCCCTTTCCTACAGCGAGGTCAAGGCCCTGGCCACCGGGAACCCGCTACTGATGGACAAGGCCGAAGCTGACGCCGAGCTGACCCGGCTGGAACGCGCCAAGCGGGCCTGGCTCCGCAACCACGACGCGCTCCAGCAGAAGGTAGCCGCGAACCTCCGGCGCGCCGGGGAACTGCGGGCACTCACCGCCCAGATCGACACGGCGGCCGGCCGCCGCCGTGACACCCGCGGGGACGCGTTCAGCATGACTATCGGCACCAGCCGGTTCACCAAGCGGCACGATGCCGGCGAGCAGCTCAAAAAACTTCTCACCGGAATGGACGAATCCCTCACCCAAACCGGCCACAAGCGGATCGCCGACCGGCTCGGCCAGCTCGGCGGCTTCGAGGTGACCGCCGTCATCGAGCGCGTCCTCGGAACCACCAACGTCACCATCGCCCTCGACGGCGCGCCCGGCGCAGAACTGCGGATAACGCCCGCCGACATCCGGGCACACGACCCCGGCAAGCTCATCGTCCGGCTGGAAAGCCGCCTGGCAGGCCTGGAATCCCTCAAGACCCGGACCCTCACCGACATCGAGCGGCTAATCACCGAAACCGACCGCGCCCGCGACGACCTGGCCAAGCCATTCGCCCAGTCCGGCCAGCTCACTGCCGCGCGTGAGCGTGCCCTGCAGATCGGCGAGCAGCTCAAACAGGAAGCAGCCCCGCAGCGCGAGGACGCGGACTGGGCAGCCAGGACACTCCAGAACCCGGACGACCCCGACTGGCTGGCTGCGGCAGCCATGCACGACGCCGCAGCCATGGCCGGGATGATGCCCGGCTCCTCCGTTGTCGTGCTCACCCACCACGAGCCGTCGCAGGAGCCCGTCCAGGCTTCGCACCGCGACTTCCCCGAAACCAACCCGCTGGCAGCACCCATCGCAGACGGATCACCCGCACCGCGACCAGGACCGCCCGCCCCCGGTCCCCGCCCCGCGCTGTAAGGCTGATGTACGGTCCGCACCGCCGCCTGGATAACTACAGTAAAGAGGGTGGAGATGTCGCGCTACGGCCACGTACTGTTACCCGTCGCCCGCTGTGAGCGCTCGACGTCACTCCCGGCGAACGCCGTCTGCGGCATGCGGGCCAATGGGCATCCCCGCTCGTTCATGCCGGCGCCGGGATGCTCGCCGTGGCGGCCGCAGTCGGAACCGACGACTTCCTGCGATGTCGTCACGGACGGTGGCGGCGGGGCCGACATGCGGCGCGCGAGTAACCGCCTGATTGGCTGGCGGTCGGCGACCACATTCCAAACGGGCGCGCCCGAGTTGGATGATCTGCGCGCTCGCTCGCTGGGAGGCTGACCTTATGCGCGCCTGCGTCGATGCCGTATGGGCCCCCTAATGCCATAGGCAATCGACGATCGCGCTTCCCGGCGCTATAGGCAATCGACGCTTGCACACACCACTGTCCTGGGCACACTTGGCCGAGCACTCGACGAGACGGCCGACCGGGCGTTGCCGAAGCACGCAGCGGCGTCGCTTGCCGGTGGACCTCATCGTGGGAGTAGCGGTCGGCCAAATTGCGTGCGAGCCTGTTTTCGATCGTTGCGCTCGCTGCCCAGCTGATCACGCAAGTGAAGGCACCACAGGGCACCTGGATGAAACCCGTGCGTGTATGGCCCTGGGTTCTTCACAGCTTACGCGCCGTCCTGCGAGGATGGGGCAGTGGCAGTATGAACCGTCGTCCTCGCCGAAAGGGCTGGCCATGTACAGCACTCTTGTTCCTTTGACTTCATTTCTGAACGCAGCGATCCTTGCCTGCCGTCGGCGACGCCACCAAGACGAAATCAAGCTAATGTCGCTGGATCCAAAGGCTGTTGCCAGCCTCGTGAATGTTCCCTATGAGCCAGAGGAGCATGTCGCCTTTGAGCCTAAGGAGTATGTCGGCATTGTCGTCATACTGGATCGGAAGGCGGAACGGCGCTCGCACTTGCTCGATGACCTCGTTCGCGAAGGCAGTAGCATCAACGACATCACCCGGGAGGATCTGCTCGTAGCGTTGCCCGGAGGAGTGGAGGAGTGGCGCCGAGGGGTTAACGGATTGGTTCCGGATCCGCAGAAGGACTGGGATCACGTTGGTGCTCCAGGTCTTTTCTTGGCTGGAGCGGACGACCAGGAATGGGCGCACCAGCTATGGGACCTGCTCAGCGACGAGGTGGAGCGATGCCAAAGTGAGGAAGACCAAAAGCGCATCGCTCGCGCGGTCGACCAGTCGGCCAGTTCGGTTTGCGACTATCTCGGGCTGAGCGAGGCCGACATTCCGTGCCTCGTGGTCTTCAGCCTCGACGATCAGCGAGTATTCGTGTTTCGTTACGGTGGCGACGCTGACGATCCGCCCTACCAGCTCTTCAAGGACATCGCTCGCCGTAGGCCTCGTAATCCTACGCCTGGCTGGCTGACCGACGCCATCCAAGGCGTGGCGCAGGAGTGGGGGCTGGCCGAGGGACCAAAGCCAATCCTGGCCCCACCCACGCTGACGGATTGGGAGGCCAGATGCTACCTCCCCCGCCAGCCTGGCCTCCTCAGGTTGGAACGCACGCGTGACTGAAACGAGGTCAGGCGACGCCAATCGAAGTGCAGGAGGTATCTATACGGCCCTTGTGGTAACGCGCCTCGCTGAGGAGGACAAACGCGGCAGCTCTCTGCAGGCGCGAGGCGTGGCAGTGGTTACGACGTCGGGCACGCTTGTGACGCTGCTCGTCGCACTTACCCAGTTCAGGGTCGGCGGCAAAGTACTCCCCAACCTTCCGACTGCAAGTCGGTGGCTGTTCGCGATTGCCATAACAGCATTCGTCGCAGCAGCTGTCGGCGGCTTGCTGGCTAACTTCCCGCGAGCACTCGTACGCCCACGTCTTAGCAACCTCGTTGATCTTATAGAATCTCAATGGACCACTCCGCCCGCGGCGGCGGAGAAGCCCGTTGCGCTCGCGCGTGCACGCCAACTTCAGGAACTCGAAACCGCCAATGACAAGGTGGCGTGGGCAGTATTTGCGGGCCTTATCGCCGAAGTTCTCGCTGTCGCGCTTGCGGCCGCCGCTGTGCTGGTGGCTCTCGCGCAAGGCTGACCGCCCCCGCCAAGACGGCTGCGCGGAATGGCCCAGAAGAGGCGTGCCGTATTTTCGCATGAGGGGAATCAGGACGCCGCAAGATTGCTTCCCAGCAACCTGCTGAAGCACAGATTCAGCATCACTTGGCTACGCCGATGATTGGACCGACCGTGGCACCAGCGCCCGTCGCCCACGGGAAACGGATGCTCAGAATGGGATGATCAGAGTGGCTGCGGATGTGCCTGCACCTGACCGCCTTCAGATGAATATTCGGCGTTCCGCGCACCCTGCTCTGTCGGCAACATCCGGCGCGGTCACCCGCCGTGGTGACGGGCACCCAGGCGCGGACACGGCAGCGGCCCCCACCACGCTGCATGCTCACGATCCTGTCGCCGGCGGCCGGGAGAGGACCACCATAGCCGTGTTCACGATAGGTGTCGCAATGCTCATGTCGAGCAGAACGCGTAACACACGAACCTGGCCCTGACAGTTACGGGGTGAAGGCGGCTTAGGAAAGCTCGGTTTATCGACCTGGTCATGCGCCGGGCGGATGCTGACGAATCCGGGGATATCGGCGACGCCACCGCGTCCTACAGCGAGGTCAAGGCCCTGGCCGCCGGGAACCTGCTGCTGGCCGGTGCTCACAGGGCCGGGCTGCCGGCGGTGTCATGTGCTGCCCGCGCCCGGTTATGCCCGGATTGGCGGTCGTCCGGATAAGTCCGTCTCGGGAGTGCCCGCTACTTCGTGCTCTGGAGCGTTGCGGAGGTAAGCAGCCCGTGCGCTGGGGGCGCTCATGGCGAGGGATCCTGCCAGCCACGCGCGGTCGCCGCGGGTGAGCTGATCCGCCGCGAAGGGGCGGGCGAGCGGTCGAGCGGCGGATCCGGCCGGGTCGCTGTCATAGGGATAGGTTCCCCAGGCGAGAGCTTCGGCCCGGGTGGGATGGCACCAGAAGGCGTCCAGCACTTGATGTACCAGCGGGCGCAGGTCACCCGGCGGCAGGCCGTCGCCAGGATCGAGTGCCGTAATGAACGCGTGCAGCGTTGACCTGTACAGTCCAAGCCCCCATGCTTCTGCTGGGTCGTTGCGGGGTGATTGGAGGACGGGCTGGACCTGCCCGGTGTTATCAGTGTGGTAGCCGGATACGATGCCGTGGTCGCCCATACAGAAGGTCTCCATGATGAACGGAACGTCAGGCACCCGCCATTGCAGCCCTTGCCCGGTCGCGGTGCTGTACATGTAGGCTGCGACGCGCTCAGGGTCTGTCCAGCCTGTGGCAGGACGTGGCTCATGCCCCCAGAAGAGTACGGCTGGCCTGCTCATTCCCGCTGTCTCGCACGCGCGGATAAGCGAGCCGATCATTCTGCCGGTCCAGCCGATGTCCACCAGCCCGGTGCCGGTATCGGCGAGACGGTGCTGTGCCGCATAGTCCAGGACGAGACGGCGCATCGCGCCGATCCGCGCCCCGGCGGCTTCAACTACCTCCGGCGTGCTGACAAACCGCCGGAGAGCCTGCGCCTGGATGGGCTGGTCGGCTCGTGCGTCCGGGTCCAGGGATACGCCGCAGGCATGCAGGACCTCGCGGTACTGCGAAAGCGGCAGTCCGAGCCGGGCGCAAAGGTCCGCGGCGTTTGATTTGATGAAGCTGTTGAATAGCCATGATGCCCCCGGCAGCCTGTCGGGTTGTGTGGCGGCCAGGCTCCAGGTGAGGCGGCTGCTATAGACGTATTCGAGGTCGAGCTCGGTACCGGGCGCGGAAGCCAGGTGCCGCGTCATCTCGTACAGGACCTGGCCGTCGCGGGACAGGAACCTGAGCCGCGTGAGCCTGCGCCGCCTTGACTCCTCCGCAATCCAGAGCGCGAACGCGATTAGGGCGGGGGCGGCGACGCCTGCGGCCACGTCGCGGATCGCCGTTTCGCGTTCGGATACCGCGGTGATTGCGGCTCGTGCGAGGCGGCTGGCTCTGGCGAATCGCGCGGCGAAATCCCCGGGACCGGACGAGTGGGCCGCCATGATCTTTTCGTACCGCGTGTAGGGGCTGGCGGCCGGGCGCAACGTGTCACCATTCCCTCAGCGCGCTGGTGAGATTCTCCTCGGCGGTGATTCCGTGCTGACGGCAGGTATCGGCTGCCTCGCGCATCAACGGCGCGGGATCGGTGCCGCGCAGTTCTTCCAGGACAGCCTTACTAGCCAGCACGCGTGCCGTCCAGAGCGCGTCGCCCAGCTCGCCGAAAATCGCCTGACTGGCGTTCAGTGCCTCTTCGGAGCTTTCCGGGTCACCTCGGTCACGGAGGAGGATTCCGAGTTCGCGGAGCGCCCTTGCCTCAGCGGCCCGGTCACCGATGGCACGGAACGCGGCCAGCGCGGCGTCCAGGTGCATTCTGGCCGTTGCCCACTCTTGCCGGAGCCGGCACAATCCTGCGATGCTCAGGCGGCTGCGGGCCGTCCAGCGGCGGTCGCCGATAGCCTCGAACGACTCCAGGGCGCTTGACAGGTCATCGGCGGCATCGTCGAGCCGTCCCGCAACGCGATAAGCGTCGCCGCGGTTACGGAGGACTACGGCGATGCCTCGCCGGTCTTCCAGTTCCCCGAAGATGGACAGGCAATCGGCGAACGTCGTGATCGCGGTGGCTGTCTCGCCGTCGTTGCGGTGCACGATGGCGAGCTGCCGCATGGCCCTGGCCTCCCACCGGCGGTCGCCGAGCTGGCGGGCAACCTGGAGCCCGTCGGTTATCAGGGGGATAGCCTGCTGACTGAGGTGCTGGTCACGGAAGACGAGCGAATACCGGATCTTGGCCCGTGCTTCCTCCAGCGGGTCGCCGAGGTCATGGTAGATGCCGATACAGGCCCGGAAGGCGCTGTCGGCTTCGTCCCATCTGGACAGGCCGCGGGACGCGTCGGCTATGCCGTTGAGCGCTCCGGCGACCGACCTGGTATCTGCTGCCTCCCTGAAGACCGCAAGGGCTGAGGAGAAAGCGTCGATCGCCGCCCCGAGACGGCCCTGGTAGCGGTAGGTGTCGCCGAGGTTCCTCATGACGGTCGCCCACTGGTGCCGGTCGGCGCGGTCGGCGAAGATCGCGGCTGCCTGTGTCAGCAGGGTGACGGCCTCGTCGTAGCGACCCAGTTCCCGGTACAGGGCGCCGAGGCTCCGCAAGATCCTTGCCTCTGCGTTCGCGTTCGCCTGGTGGCGCGCGGCGTCGAGGGCGAGCTGATGGGTGCGTTCCCAGGCGCGCCAGTCGGCGCGCCAGTCGGACATGGCGGGCAGCGTCTCGGCCAGCCGCCAGGCCCGGTCCCACAGACCTGCGGCATGTACTTGCTCGACCAGCGCGACGAGGTTGGCTCGCTCTGCGGCGAGCCAGCTCCATGGGTCGGCGCGCACCACGTCGTCGGCTAGTAGCTGGTGCTCTGGCTGAGCGGTAATGCCCTGCTCGCCCGGGTGGACGAGGGTGGAGGCTAGCTGCATTGCGCCGATGTACTCGTCGGCGAGCCTGGCTAGGGAATCGCGCCGCGTATCCGGGGATTCTGTGCCGTAGAGGCATTCCCTGGCGAAGTCTCGCAGCAGGTCATGCAGCCGGTAGCGGATGAGGCCGGTGGTATCCACGCCGGTAATGTCGACGAGCACCGCATCCGCGAGCTGTTCCAGGAGCCGCTCGGCTTCGTCTGCCCCGGTTCCGATGAGAGCCGCGAGGTTCCACGCGGCGAAGTCAGCGGCGAGCAGGCCCAGCATGCGGAAGGCGAATTGCTCGGTCTCCTCCCGGCTGTTGTAGCTCAGGGCGAATGATGCGCGGACTTCAAGGTCTCCTGCCTTCAGCAGGTCCAGCCGTCTGCTCTCATCGCGAAGCCGGGCCGCGAACCATGAAATGTTCCAGGCTGGCCGCGACAGCAGCCTCGCCCCGGCGATGCGCAGCGCAAGCGGAAGGTACCCGCACAGCTTCCCGATCTCGGCGACCGCCTCTGGCTCGGCTCCGGCGCGGTCGGCGCCGATGATAGCCGTGAGCAGTTCGGCCGCCTGATCAGGCGGCATGACATCAAGAGACACGCCGCGCGAGCCGGCCAGGGCGGTCATTCGTGACCTGCTGGTCACCAGGACGGCACATCCGGGGGTGCCCGGCAGCAGAGGGCGTACCTGTGCCTCGTCGGCAGCATTGTCAAGCATCACGAGGATGCGCTGACCTGCCAGATGCGCCCGGTACATGCGGGCGCGCTCATCGATGCCTTCAGGGATGTCGGCTCCGTCAACCCCGAGTTCGCGGAGGAAACCTGCCAGAACATCTGCCGGGTCCTGGGCCCGGGCGTCTGCCCCGCGCAGGTTGGTGTACAGCTGCCCGTCGGGGAACTCTTCACCGATCCGGTGCGCGACATGAATTGCGAGCGTCGTCTTCCCGACGCCAGGCTGACCTGACAGGCAGACGATCGGCGGCGCGGTCTGGGCGCTTCCCACTGCAGCTGCTATCTCGCGAGTGACCTGGTCCACTTGCTCAGCCCGCCCATTGAAATCACGGATGTCCGGGGGGAGATGCAGCAGCGAATGCCCCTGTCCCCTGTCATAGCCGTCAAGCTGCGCAACCATGGATGTACCGGCGAACGATCGCGTCCGGGACAGGGCCAGGCCGCTCCTGGATGCGGCCGGCCCGGCAGGGGCATAGTCCGCGGCCCACCCTAGCCGGACCGGGCTGGCCTGGAACAGGCGGGACAGGAGATCCTGGTAGTCCCAGTTCGGCCGGGCACCGGCCTCCCAGTCCATCCATGACCGCGTCGTGAGCCCGCGCGGCTTGATCTTCTCCCGCCGGCACATCCGGTGGAACGCCTCGACGGCCTGGGCGACGGTCCATCCCCAGGCCAGCCGGTGCGCCTTCAGGGGAGATACCCCGCAGTGCACGGCGACATCCGCGGCAATCCGGTGCAACAGCCCGGCCTGCAGATCGCCGCGCTGCTCAAGCTGGCCAAGGTACTGAAGCCGGATACGTTCAGCGCATTCAGCATCACTCATCGGACTTGATTGCAGACATCCGCCAGCGCCCGCCGTTTCCTGTGCCGTCTCGTTGATTAAACATGTCCGTTGTGTACGGAAACGTTAACGTGTGCGCGCTGCCCGCGGCTAGCTTGCGCCGGCCGCGGAGTGCGGCCGTCGTGCGGCAAAGAGGCGCGAACGGCTCTCACGGTCCCGCTGCCCGGTAGCGGATCATGGGCCGCACGCTGCGGCAATGCAGAGAGAAGACCGCTCACGATTGTGCGGTGCACTCTCAGCTGTTCCTGACAGGCTGCGTGAAAGACCCTGGGTGCTTGGACCGAGCGAAAGGGCAAGCATGTCACCCAACTGGATCAAGAGTTCCCTGAGCTTCGCCAACGGCAACTGCGTCGAGGTAGGAGACCTGCCCGACGGTACGGTCGGGATCCGCAACAGCCGGGATACTGACGGGCCGATACTCCGGTTTACGTCCGATGAGTGGGTTGCGTTCCTCGCGGGCGCCCGATGCGGAGAGTTCGACACGCTCGGCTGCTCCTGAAACCGGGCCCGAAGCCCGCGATCTGTCGGAGCACCACGAAATCACACGCCCGCAACGGCAATGCAGCACCCGGGTGCGGCACCCTAGCCGGGGCCTGATCCAGGCCCGCACTCTGATGCCCCTTCTGTCCGCCGGACCTGGGGTATTGGTGGCTCTCAAGGGGGAAAGATGCGTCAGTCCTGCCTGCTGAGCCAGTCGTGACGGGCCTGTACTGGACGGCCGCTGCGCTGGCCGTACTGTGGGCGGCATATACCGCCCGCCGGCTGCGGCGGGACAGGTCAGCCCTGGTCGCGCTGTCTGCGCTGTGCATGCTGGCTGCCGCTGCCGCGATGGCGGTAACTGCCGTCCGCCCGGACGTCCTGCGCGCCTGGCCGGACGAGCCGGCCGTGGCGTGGCTGGGGATTTCCCTGGGCCTGGTTGCCGTATGGGCGTTCCTCGGCACGCTCGGCCTGGTGACGGGTACAGGGGGTCATCCGGTCGGGCTCATGGCGGTCCCGGCCGCGGCGGTTGTCTCGTCGGGGCTGTTCCAGATCGCGGCCGAGCACGCGGGTCTGGCTGACCCTGGCTCCGGGGCGGCATGGAGCAGCCCGGCGCTGGTCAGCCAGCTTTGCCTACTGGCCTGCTTGTGCCCCGCGCTGGCCAGGATCTCGTTGCTCGCCTGGCGGTTCTCGGACCGCGTCCGGATAGGTTACATAAGCCTTGGCATGCGAGCAGTGGCCGGAGGGTCAGCCGGGGAACTCGGCCTGGTACTGGCCAGGGCGGCTGTGATCAGCGTCCGGGCTTCCGGCGGGCAGGTCGCCGGCTGGCAGATCACGGGGATCGCGGTGGCGCTGCCTGTGGCCGCTATCGAGGTCGTCGGGGCGATGACCGTGTCCGCGTGGTTCCCGCCGCTGGCCAGGTGGCTGCGGCGTGCCTGGCTGTGGTACGCGTACTGGCGGCTGCGTCCGTTGTGGGCGATGCTGGGGAAGGTCATCCCTGAAGTGGAGCTGCCCCGCGAGGACGGCTTGCGCTGGAACATCCGCTACCGGCTGCACCGGCTGGTGATCGAGATCCGGGACGCGCAGGTGGTGCTCCGGCCGTACGCGAGCGCCGGCATCGCCAGCCACGCTGAAGCAGCCACGCGGTCGTCCGGGCTCAGCCCGCGCAGGCGCGCTGCGGTGGTAGAGGCCGCGGTCCTCATGAACGCGCTCGGAGCGCGGCGGCATGGCATCCCGCCGCACTCTGCCGACCTGACGGCGGCACCGGGCGTAGCCGCGCCCGGGAAGGAGGTGGCCGGGAATGACCTGTGCGCTGAGGCAGCCGGGCTCCTCCTGGTACGCCGCGCGATCCGGCATTCCCGCATCGTCCGGCAGACCGCCAGCCCGTCTGTGGGCGGAAGCGCGGTTGCCAGGCGGCTCGTCAGCCATGCTGCCCGGCGGGACGGGGGCTGGGGTTTAGGGCCGACGCCGGCCGGGGCCCCCGCGCGGGAGTGGTGCCGGGCTCAGGCCGCTTGGCTTGCGCTGCTGCCCCGGCCCCACGCCCGTTCGAGGCGGTCCAGGAAGGAGCCGGTCTCCGGTCCCGTTACGGGTGCCGGCCGCGGCGGGTCGCCGGTTTCCTCGAGGATGAGGGAGGCGAGCGTTTCCGCTTCCCGTTCCTCTGCCGTGCTGTAGGCGGTGCGGCTGAGTATGAGCTGCACAAGCTCCGGGTCCACGTCGGGCACCAGGAGGTTCACCAGCTTCGTCCAGACCACTGTGCCGTTGCGGTGGTCGAGCAGGATGTGCGCCAGCTCATGCAGCTTGATGTGAGTGGCGTGGAACGGGGTCGTGCCCTGCTCGTGAAAGACGTAGTCCGCGTCCGCGGTGGCGATCAATAGGCCGCACGGCACGCCGGGACCGGCGCGGAACGGGCGCAGCACGATCGGGCGGTTCCGCTGGTGTTCCAGCCGGGCGACGAAGTCACCCAGATCGAAGGGCCTGGGAATGTCAAGATCCCGGACTATGGTGGCGAGCCGCCCTTTCCTCCCCGTACCGCGCACGGCTCACCTCGGCAGATTCAGTGGATCGCCGGCCCCAGCGCAGGCGCTTCCTGTGCTTCCTGGCGGGCGGGACGGACGAGCCGTCGTCTTGGTTACGTACCTGAGCGGCAGGAGGTTCAGCCGGTCTGGTCGTCTGCGGCGCGGCGCCTGCGGGCATCGTCCCGCGCGGTGACCTCGATCAGGTCGGTGATCGCCTTGCGGGCCTCCGGGCTCAGCCCGAGGATCGCGCGGAGCTGGGCGCGGTCGATGCCGGCGTCCCGGATGAGCGCCAGCAGTTCCACCTGCTCCTGGAGCAGCCCGGCCTGGTCCTCGCCGTAGTCGTCGAAGAAGAACGCGGGCGGGACGTGAAACGTCCTGGCCAGCGCTTCGATCAGCTTCTTCTGCGGGTTCTGCGCCTTGCCGTTGCGCAGCTTCCATACGGTGGTGTAAGAGACCTCGACCCCGCTGGCCTTCGTAATCATCTCCGCCAGCTCGGCGTTGCTGTACGGGCCGCGGCCTTGCGGGTGCGCCCGGTCAATCAGCCAGTTCACCTTGTCCGCCAGGGTGCGCAGTGGCTCGCTCACCGTAGCCTCGCCGGACATCGCTGCACCTCTCAAGCCATTGCAGGCCGCCGCGGACCCTCGCGGGTCCCGTCCTGCGCCATCACGTTCATCATTTCATGTCAAAGGACAAGTCCGCTACATCGGACTCAAGTTGACAGGCTGCCGAGGTGCCTTATATTGGATATCAACTAAAGTTGATGAGCATCATTTGCTCTCATCAATTATGGGTCAAGGGGGGGCGGGTGCTGCGGCTGGCCCGCCCGTTCCTGGCTGCTGCGGAGGAGGTGGCACGCGCTGTGCGTCCTTGTGCGCATGGCCAGGCTGGCGGCGTGCATCGCCGGCAACCGCGGGGTCTCGGGGGCGCCGGATGACAGACCGGCAGTCGGCGACGCGGGAGCGTGTGGCATCGACTGCCCAGTACCTTCTGCTCGGCGGGTTCGCGAGCGTGGCGGCGGGCATCAGCGCCCAGGGCCTGACCGGGTTCGCCCGCTCCAACATGGGCCTACGCGGCCCGTGGCCCTACCTGCTGTTCTTCGCGCTTGACGGGGCCGCGGGGGTGTGCGCCGTCCTGCTCGCGCGCCGCGCCGCGCGCAACGACGGCGGCCTGGCTCCCCGGCTGGCCGTGTGGGGCCTGGTCACGGCCAGCGCGTTCTTCAACTTCACGCATGCCCCGCGACACCCGGCCGCACCGCAGGCGTACGCGCTGATGCCCGTCGTCGCGGCCGTCCTGTTCGAGTTCTGCCTCCGCGAGATGAGGATACGCAGAACCGGCCGGGCCGACCGCAAGCTTGCCGGGCTGCGCTGGCTGCACCCGGCCGAGCGGGTCCGGGTCCAGATGCACATGGCCGCCGACGAACTGGTGTCAGCCGAGCAGGCCACCAGGCGCGTGCGGACCGAGCAGGCGGCACGGCGGCTATACCAGCTGCGGATGGCACTGCGCGACCGCGACCGGGCAGCCAGGCCCGGCGCTCTAGCAGGCGCCCGCGCCCGCCGGGCACAGCGCCGCGCACACGCCGCGCTGGCCTGTGCCCGGTTCACCGACCCGGATGTGGCCGCCGACGTGCTGCGCCAGGTCCAGGTCCTCACCATGACGGCGGCCATGGCCCGGCTGGATTACACCCGCCCCGACGACGCGCACGCAGCTATCGGCAACCTGATCACCTCACCCGCCGCCCGGGGACCGCAATCCGGCATCGTCCCCGTACCGGTGTCCGCGCCGGAGCCCGCCGTCCGTGAACCGGCCGGAACAGCCGGCCGCACGCCAGCAGCGCGGATCAACGGCCACGCGGCTGGCGGCGTGGTCACCAGCGCGGGTGAACCGCCCGCGGAGCCGGCAGACGGCACACCCGCCCCCGCCCTCGTCCCCGCCGCAGCCACGGACGCAATGCGCGAGTCAGTCGGCCCCGGCGATGATGCCGATGATGATGGCGACTCCGACGCCCGGCTCATCACCGCCGCTAGCCGGATCGTCACCGACGCCGCGCGAGATGGCACGCGCCTGAGCCAGATCGCGCTGGCCGAGAAGCTGCGCGGCCAGGGCTACAGCGTCTCCAACCACCGGCTGCGGTGGCTGTCGGCCGTCAGCGGCCTGGAATCCCGCCAAGGCCGGCCCCCCGGTCAGCGTGGCTCCGCCCGCGCCCGCGTGCACAAGGCAGAACCGGCCGCAGTGACCGGCGCTGCCCGTCCGGTGCCCATAAGCTCTCCCGGCCCCGCTCAGGACACCGTTCCCGATCAGGCACGCACGGGCGACCCCGGCGCGGGGGGACAGGACCGGCACCCGCCCGGAGGCCCGTGATGCCCCGGCCTCCCGACGGGCACGCCGCCCCCGGCGACGCGCGCGGCCACGATGACCGCGAGCAGAAGCTCGATGCGCTGCGCACCCGCGTGCAGGCCGAAGCCGACGGGATACGCACGGCAGACGATTGGGCCAGATCCCTGCACGCAGCGGCCCTGCTGCGCGAGAGCTTCGCCAATTCACTCCTCATCTTGGCCCAGCGGCCGGACGCGACCCTGGTCAAAGGCTATGAAGACTGGCGCAAGACCGGACGCCAGGTCATCCGCCGCGAGCCCGGCATCGAGATCTTCTCCCGCGCCCCCGGCAAGACCGGGCCACGGAGCCGCAGGACCGGCCGGGACCCCGGCCCCGAAGGGGACGACCGGAGCTGGCGCGATGCCATCAAGGTCGCGTACGTGTGGGACATTTCCCAGACCAGCGGCCGGCCCGTCGCCGTCCGCGCACCGATGCCCGCCGCGCCGGGTGACGCGCCCTATGGCCTGTGGGACGCCTTGTGCTGGCTGGCCAGGCGGCTCGGCTACGCGGTCGAGCGCGAGCAGGGCGCACGAGCCGACGGCGTCACCTGGTGGACCGTCCGCCGCATCCGCGTCCCGCCCGGACTGGACGCCGCGGAGGCCGCGTGGGCGCTGACGCACCAGCTCGGCCACGTGCTGCTGCACGGCTCGGGCACCTACCCGCCAGGAGCGACCACCTCCGGCGGCGCCTGCCTCGGAAGCCGCAAAGCCGAAGCCGACGCGGTGGCCTACATCATCGGCGCCCGCCACGGCGCTGCGATCACCGGCCGCCCCGGCTGGCCGCAGACCTGGGCCGGAACCGACCCACGCGCCCAGCCCGGCGCCGTCATCCTGACCTCAGGCGAGCGGATCACCGCAGCCGCGGCGCAGATCACCCAGCACCTCGACCACGCTCTGCATGGCCAGGACATCAGCCAGCCATCACCCCCGCAGGCACACGCCGCGGCGCGGACCCCGCAACCCGTGCAGCATCCGCAGGCAGCCGCCGTCCCGGCCGCTCGCCTCCCGGCTCCCCAGCACGCCGATACGCCGTCCCGGCCGCCAAGCCCTGGCGTCCTCCGGGCCCTGGCAGACGCCGAACGGTTCTACGCCGGCCAGCTCCCCGGCAGCTGGGCAGCCGGCTACCTCCGTAACCGCGGCATCGGCCAGGCAGCGATTACCAGATGGCAGATCGGATATGCCCCCGCCGGATGGACAACGCTCACCGGGCACCTGCGCGGCGTCGGGCACGCCGATCGCGACATCGAGGCGGCCGGGCTCGCCCGCCGCTCCTCCCACGGCACGCTCATCGACCACTTCCGGGACCGGGTCATGCTGCCCGTCCACGACGAGCACGGCAACCTCGCCGGGTTCACCGGCCGCGCTCGCCCCGGTGCCGGCGACGAGGTGCCGAAATACCTCAACAGCCCGCAGACCGCCGCCTACCGCAAAGGCGAGCTGCTGTTCGGGTGGCAGCAGGCCCGCACCCGCCTCGCCGCCGGCGCGGTACCGGTCATCGCCGAGGGGCCATTCGACGCCATCGCGGTCAGTCTCGCCGATCCCGGCCGGTACGCCGGGCTGGCCCCATGCGGCACCGCCCTGACCAGTCAGCAGGCCGCCCTGCTCGGGCGTACCGCCAGGCCCGGGAGCCCGATCATCGTCGCGTTCGATGACGACCCGGCCGGGCGCAAGGGTGCCGTCCACGCCCACGGCATCCTCAGCAAAATCAGCAGCCAGCTGCAATCAGTGACGCTCTCCGGCCGCGATCCGGCCCAGATCATGCAAGACGACGGCGCGCCCGCCCTCACCGCGGTCCTCGGCACGCAGCTCCAGCCGCTGTCCGCTGTCGTCATCGACTCCGCCATCAGCCCGTGGGAGCACCGGCTGGATGAGACGGACGGCCCGCTGCTGGCGATGCGCAGCGCCGCCGCCGTCATCGCCGGGCTGCTGCCCGCGGATACGGCCACGGTGATCCGGCGTGCCACCGCAGGCAGGGAACTGGCCACGGTCGATGAACAGATGCGGCCCATCGCCCTTCCCGAACTGCCGGACATCGCCAGGAGGCTGCCGGCCGGCATTGCCTGCCAGATCGCCCGGGTGGCCGAACGGCTCGGTATCACGGACTACTCCGATGTTCTGGCCGAAGTCGCGAACGCTGTCACTCGTCAAGGCCCGCCGGAACCCATGGCAGGTGACCGCGCGCCCCGGCTGGCCGGAACCAGCTTCCCGCAGCCGCCGCAGACGGCACCTGGCAGCAATGAACCGGCGGCCAGCCGGCTGCGAAGGCCCGGCAGCCACGCGAACCGGGCGAGAACAAGGCGTTAACACGACGATGCACTCGCATCGCCTTCAGCGCGACCCGCGAACTAGTGTTCCGCGCCTGAAATTCAATTGGTTATTCTTACCCGGTTGCAGGCTGGCCTGTTCCGAGCTTGGCGAGGTAGTCAGCAAGCGAATTCAGGATCTCGTCGGCGGTCTTGGTCCAGGTGAACGGCCTGGGGTTGTCGTTCCACGTGGAGATCCAGTCCTTGATGTCGTTCTCCAGGGCCGGCACCGAGGTGTGGACGCCGCGGCGGATCAGCTTGTCGGTCAGCAGGCCGAACCAGCGCTCGACCTGGTTCATCCAGGACGAGCCGGTCGGGGTGAAATGGACATGGAACCGAGGGTGCCGGGCCAGCCAGGTCTTGATCTCGGCGGTGTTGTGAGTGGCGTAGTTGTCGCAGACCAGGTGCACCTCAAGGTCAGCCGGCACGGCCTTGTCGATCGCGATCAGGAACTTCCTGAACTCGGCCGCGCGGTGGCGGCGGTGCAGTTCGCTGATCACCGTGCCGTCGGCGATGTTGAAGGCCGCGAACAAGCTGGTGATGCCGTGCCGCAGGTAGTCGTGCGTGCGCCGCTCGGGCATGCCCGGCATCATCGGGAGCACCGGCTGGGACCGGTCCAGCGCCTGGATCTGGCTCTTCTCATCCACGCAGAGCACCACCGCCTTCTCCGGCGGGTTGTGGTACAGCCCGACGACATCGACAACTTTTTCCACGAAGAACGGGTCCGTGGACAGTTTGAAGGAGTCCTGCAGGTGCGGCTTGAGGTCGAATTTCTTCCAGATTCGCCCGACGGTGGACTTGCTCAGTCCCGTGCGCCTGGCCATCGAGGCCCGCGACCAGTGCGTGTCCTTGCCCGGGGTGGTCTCCAGGGTGGCCACGATCACGTCCTCGACCTGGTCCAGCAGGATCGACGGCGGCCGGCCCGGCCGCGGCTCATCATGCAGGCCTGCCAGCCGGCCGGCGATGAACCGGGCCCGCCACCGGTCCACGGTGGACTCATCGACACCCAGATCCGCGGCGGCCTCCTTATTCGTCCCGCCCTCCGCGCAGCGCAGCACGATCTTCGCCCGCAGCGCCAGGAACTGGGCCGTCTTCGCGCGCCGGGCCCACCGGACTAGCTGAGCCCGCTCCGTCTCATCCAGCACCAGGTCCGCCTTGCGCCGCCCGGCCGGCGCAGCATCGTCCAGCCCAGCCAGGCGGTCCGCGGCGAACTGGCGCCGCCACTTGGACACCGACTTGACCGCCACCCCCACAGCCCGCGCGGCCCCGGCGTTCGACATCCCCTCGGCACACGCCAGGATGATCCGGGCCCGGTCAGCCCGCCAGCGCCCCGGCAGCCCCGCCCGGCGCACCAGCTCAGCCCGTTCAGCTTCAGACAGCACGATCACGGCAGCAGAAGGACCCGAATGCGGCATGTCCCGCAGGCTAGCAGAAGTAACCCTCAGAACTTCTGACGCAGGACACTAGTGCCGCGACCGGTAACATTTGCCCGGTTTTGAGGAGACCTGGAGCGGCGCTCCGGGTCGCGCCGCCTCGCGTCGGAGCGGCTACGGTGATGGCGTGCCCGTTGACCCCGCTCCGTTCCTTTCCACAGTCATCCTCGCCAGCGCCGCGCTCGTGGCGATCGTCGGCGGCCTGCTCGTCGCGCGATTTGTCGGCCTGGACAGCGATCAGCAGACCAGCAGGAAGCTCCTCGCCGACGCCTCGGACAGGCTCGCCATCGCGCGCAGGCGCGCCGACGCGGCGAGGCAGGACCTGATCCGATGGCGAGCGCAGGATTTCCTGGATGAGGAGGACGTGGCCGGGGCAATCGCTGACGGCCAGACGGATATCGGCGAGCTGCGGAAGCTGGCCTGCACTCGCCTGACCGACGACGAGCTGCGAAGCGTCATCAGCCAGGCGGCAGCAGACATCGCGGCCTTGCAGGGATGGCTGTCGCCGGAGGCGGTTCGCGAGCGCATCCGCCGTGTCGAATACCGATGGCAGAATTTCTCCCGCGACGACATGCCAGCACTGAACTACCCGCAGCTGGCAGAACGCGTCTTTGGGAGATTCGCCGCGAAGCTTGCGCACGACGATGAGCAGAAACGGCGCATAGAGGAGAAGCGTCGGCGGGAAGAGGAGCGCCGACGCGCCGAGAAAGAACGGCAACGCCGGGCGAGTCCCCCTGGGTCGCAGATGCTGGGGCTCGCTGCTAGTAGCTTCAGGATTGCTGAGACGCTGGGCAGCGGTTTCGGGCTCGCAGAGCAGGCCGCGAACATGATCAACCCACCTGACCTTAGCTACCTGGCAAAAGGGCTGGCAGTTCGGCCTCCTAACGTGGCGCTGATCGACGCGAACCGGCACGACGACCTAGTCGCGACCGCTGTGCGGGCCAGCCAGCGCGTCGAGGATCTAGAGGAAGAACTGCGTCGGCTTCGCCAGCAGCACGCCGATGTTGTCAAGCCAGATGCGCGCCTGTGGTGGGCCGTTGCGATCTTGACCGCATATGCCATCGCTGGCGTAGCGGTGCCGCTCTGGGTGATGTCTTCCGGTCCGGCCAGCCTCAGTGCCGTCCGCTGGACGTTTTGGCCTTTCGCCGCTGGGCTTGCGGCCCTCATCGCCTATATTGCCTGGTATCTGCTCGGTCTGACTCGCAGGCGACGGCAGTGGGCGGCTACTGATGCAGCTAGCGCGCCCGGTTCACCTGCGGCACCGTGATCGGCAGCTTAAGCGCGGCGGGAGGGCACTGGACGCGCCACCAGGTACCCGGCTTCTAAAAACCGGGTATAGCGGAGTCGGCATTGACCGTGCTGGGCCAATAGCCGACTCAACTAGTGCTCTGAAACAGGGCAAACGTTGCAAGTCGCGGCACTAGCCCGAAGTTACGGCCAATTCGGTAGGCGATTTCTGGGTTGAGCTGGGCTTTTACCGTAATGGGCGGATGGCGTTCTGGCTACTTCAAGGTGAGCGGGATCGCGGCGCCGAGGAGCTGGAATGCCTGCCGCTGGATGCTGGTCGGCTCGGCGAGCATCGCGATGGTGACCTGGGTGCCGGTGTACCGGACCTGGTTGCGGGTCAAAGTGGCCAGGTGCTCCAGCAGGCCGCGGAAGCTGTGGTAGGGCTGCCCGGCCGGGTCGTGCTGGGCGGAGGCCTTGGCCTGGGCGGCCGCGGACCGGCGGGCCGGGGCGACGGGGTTATCCGGGGCGGCCGGGTCCTGGTCGGTGAAGGTCAATGGTGCCCAGGTCCGGCGCAGGTGCCAGGTGAGGTAGCAGGCGAGCATGCAGATCAGCACGTGGGCTTTGACGCGTTCTTCGAGCCGGTGGAAGACGGGCCGCAGGTCCAGGTCGTCGGATTTGATGTGCCGGAAGTCCCGTTCGACGTATTTGAGGTTCTTGTAGGCGGTGACCACGGCAGCCGCGTCCATCTCGTGGGCGGGGACGGGGGTGCGGAGCACGTAGAACCCGTCCAGGGCGGCTTCGGCGTCGATCTGGTCCTGCTTGCGGGTGATCGTGAGGCTGGTGTCGGTGATGGTGACGGTGAAGTGCTTGCCGGTCTTGTACCTGCTGATCACCTTGCCGACCTCGACGCCGATCGGCCCGGCGCCGGTGAGGCGGCCGGCCTGGACCCGGGCGATGACGGGAGCGAGGAGCTTCTCGGTGGCGGCCAGCAGTTCGGTGCGGGTGCGGGCGCGGTCGGCGGCCAGGATGGGGTTGCGGCAGGCGATCAGCCGTTCGCCGGGGAAGTCATCGGAGGTGATCTCGGCCAGGTCCTGCTCGTCGAAGAGGCTGAGCTGGAGGGGGCCGTCGTCGGCCATCAGCTTGCGGATGGCGGGGGCGCGCAGCGCGGTGATCCACCCGTAGGCGTCCGCGTCTGGCCGCTGGGTCCCGTCCCCGGCCTGGTTCAGCGCGGCGATCCGGGCGCTGGTGATCATCCCGCGGTCGCCGACCATGACCATCTGGGCCAGCCCGAACTTGTCCCGCACCACGTCCGCGATGGCGGTGAACGCGGCCGGGTCACCGGTGCTGCCGGGGAAGACCCGCACCGCGACCGGCCGGCCTTCGGGATCGGTGAGCAGCCCGTACTCGATCTGCAGTTTCCCTTTCTTGCCGTCCCGGGAGTAACCGCGGGCGGCCAGCGGGCACTGCGAGCCTTCCAGCCACGAGCTGGACAGGTCGAACAGTGCCATCCGGGACGGGTTCGGCTCCGGCCCCAGGTGGCGGCGGGCCAGCTCCGCCTCGATCGCGTCTTGCCGGTGCTGCAGCCAGTCCATCGCGGCGTAGATGTCATCGGTGCTGGCATCGGCGACGCCGAGGTCGGCGCCCAGGGTGGTGTCGTTCCACCAGGTCAGGGTGGACAGCTTGGAGCCCGGCCGCACGACCCGGGAGATGATCAGGGCCAGCGCCAGGTCCCGGGCCCGGCCCGGCGGGCCCAGCAGCGCGGGCAGGCCGAGCTGCACCGCGGCCGCGTGCACGGCGGCGACGTGCCCGTGCGGTGCCGCGGCGGTGATCCTCACCGCCTGCCCGGCCGGGACCAGCCGTTCTCCCTTCAAGGTGGCCTCGATCGCGGACACCGCCTCGGCTGGCAGCGCGGACAGGTTCGCCAGCGTCTCGTGCCGGACCTTGGCGCCGTCCCGGTAGGTGCGGCGCACCAGGACCGACTCATACACTCGCTCCTCGCCGGACTTCGCCGTGTACGTCCGCTGGTTCCGGGCTACATGCATCGCCCCGCCGCGTGCTGCCATAACCCGGATCATAGCTTGAAAACCCCTGCGGGCACGGGAGCGACACGCAACATTTCGTGGCTACATTAAGCAGCGTAAGCTGACGGGTTTCAGCACTTCAAGACGGCAATATCTACGCAGAGCTACGGCAACTCCGGACTAGCGCACCCGGTGACCGGTTCTCTCAGGACGACGTCCCCACGCACTGGCAGAACCCGGTCTCCCGGACGAGGGGAACAGCATCCTGAAGGTCGGCAGCCACCCGGCGGGATTTTAGTAACTGATCCTGAGCCACACAGGCCACTGCGGTTCTGCGCCCGCCATCCAGAGGGCAAGGGCCAGCGGCACGGGGCGACCGCTGGCCCTCACCATGTCCCTCAAAAAGCCTGGGGGTACCCGGCCGGTGGGTACTGGACCGGCGGGCCCAGTGGATACTGCGCCGGGTACGGCATGGGCTGGTACATGACCGGCTCCCGGCGGGGGAGCATGAAGGCCATGACCAGGGCGGCTATCCAGCCGACACCCGTGGGGAGCAGGTTGATGAAGATGAGCAGTCCCAGGTCCTCGACCTTGCGGGCGATGCCGATCAGCGTGGGAAGGATGTACAGCAGCGCGAGACCGCTGATCAGCCCGACCCAGAACACGGGACTTTGAGCTAATGCGTTCATAACACGCCTCCACGACAAGTTTCTCACATCGGGCGGCCCGGCCGCCTGGCGTTCTGGACGGTGAGCGTCCGGGCACGCGCCTGCCCGTTCTGCGGAGTGGCGGTGCCGGCAGCGCGGACGGCGTCAGTGACGCTGTACGGGAAGCTTTCCGCTGCCAGATGCACCGCATTCTTGTCGCCGGTTGCATGCGCGGTGGCGGTGTCGGCCGCCAGTTTCTCCTGGCCGGCTTGCTCCATGTGCCCGGCGCGCTCGCCGTCATGCCGGACGGGCGCCGCGGAAGCGCGGGCAATGTCGAAGGCACGGTCACGTTCGGCGCCCGCGGCGATCCGCTCCTCGTTCTCGCCGCCGGCCAGCCGGGCGATCACGCCGGGGGACAGGGTGGTCGTCGCGCCCAGGACCGTGGCCAGCTCGTCCCGGCTCAGCTCAGACCCGCGTTCCTCGACAGCGCGGGCCTGGAGCCTGGAGACGATCTGCCGTCCGCGCTGCTCCTCCTGCGAGGCCGGGTCCGGTTCCATGCCGGGCTGCTGCAGCCTGTCGTCCGGCCCGGCGGCCTGCGCTGTGGTGTGCGGGGTGGCGGATGCGGCCAGGTGCCGGTGATCTGCTGCGGGGCCGCCGGGACGTGCATGCCGTGCGCGGGCGAACAACGGGATAGCCTCGCGCATCGCGTCGAACCGCCCGGCTCCCTCGGTGCGCAGCCGGTCATACCAGGCCATGGCGTAGGGATGGAGTGTGCGCAGCCGTTCCTCGGACCTGCTGGCGGCGGAGGCCGCCTCGGGGTCAGCGTCGGCGTAGGCCGCGGCAGCGCTCCAGGTGCGGGCTGTCTGGAGCAGATCCGCCTGCGCGAGCCATTTCCGGTCCAGCGCGGGTGCCCAGCCGGCCCGCGCGAGCTCGTAAGCGGCGCGTTCCTGCTCCCGCAGCATCTCAAGCTCCCGCTGGCTCTGGGCGGTCTGAGCGGCGTTCCGCCGCTCCTTGCGGCGAGCTTCGACCACAACCCAGGAGGCAAGCAGCGATCCCATCTGCGCCAGGCGCTGGGATGAGTGACTGACCGCCTGGCCGAGCAGATCGGGGTAAACCTCGGACGGGTCCATAATCTCTGTCTCCTTAACCTGGTAGCTGCCCAGCTAGCGTCGGGGCCTGGGTGACGGCTTGGGAACCGCCGGGGCAGGTCCGCGGGGCGCCGGGGCAGGCGAACTCCCAGGAACCGGTCCCGGCATGACCGGGAAATCCGCGTCGGCGAGTCCGGCGGCGGTGCGCGTGGCGACACTGCCGCCGGCAGGGGTGACCCGGGTGCTTGCGCCGCGCAGTCGCTGCGCGGCGCTGAGGGCGCTGGCCGCCTGAGCTGCGCGCTGCTGGGACTGGCGCAGGCCGGCGACTGCCTCGGCGAGCGCGGCCAGCCGCATGATGAGCACCAGCGGCCGGAACGACGGATCAGCAGTGATGAACGCGAATGCCGACAGCAGCCGCGCGGCCCGGCGCAGGCTGTCCCCGGCCCGTGTCGGCGCAGGGATGCGGCCATAAGGCGCCCGCGCGGCGCGGTCGTAGGCATCAGCGGCGTCCCGGAGAATCCTGCTGCCCAGCGCGGCGGCAGCGGCATGCAGGGTATCGGCGGTGGCCCAGGCAGCATCGGCGCCGTCATCCGGGCCGGGCGCGGAGAGCCCGCGAAGGTGCGCTGCGGCGGCGTCGACCGCGCGCAGGGCATGATCCCAGGCTGTGTTCCGCTCATCGGCCGTGAGCCGGCTATTCGCCGGGCGGCCCGGCTGGCCCCAGCGGCGGCGGAGCTTCGGCAAGGTCATGTCGGCGGCGAGCTTGCCGCCTCCGTACCAGACGGGCTCGCTGTCCCTGGTCGTGTCACCGGACAGAGCGACGGCATATCCGGTGACCTCGCCGGGGGTCCGGGCGCTGAACCGCTTGCGGACCAGTACCCTGGCGTCCTCCAGGCGGGCGAAGAACTCCTGCTCGCTTCCGGCCGCGGCGGCGGCGATGCTGACATGCCGCCGCAGCGTGACCCGCGGCGCCTCCTCCAGGCCGCGCCGTGCTGCCTTCTCGGACTCCGCGCGGGCAGGCCGGCGCGCGGCCGTACGGTCCCCGGGCGCCGTCGAGCGCAGCCCGTACCGTTGCTCAGCGGCCAGGCAGGCGTTCCGCACCCGGTACCGGTCGTTCGACAGGCGCGAACGCCGCCCGTCCTGGCGGGCCAGCATCGCCACGATATGAATGTGATCATCGCCGTGCCGGACAGCCACCCAGCGGACGGCGTCGTCTTCTTCTCCGTACGCGGACAGGCCCGTCCGGTGCATCACGTCACAGGCGATCTGCGCCCACTCATCGTCCGACAGCATCTTGTCGCCGGGCGCAGCCCGCATCGAGCAGTGCCACACCGGACGGACGAACCCCCGCTCGCCCATCGCGGCGTGCGGCTGGTTCAGCAACCCCAGCAGCCTCCGGAAATCCCGTCTCCCGTCCTCGCACAGCGGGGGCTCCAGTTCGGCGGGATGCCGCCATCCGGCGACGACGTGCGGGTCGCTGTGCTCCTCATGCCTGCCGGGGCCATACAGGTAGTAGATGAGCGGTTCGACACGCTCCCCGCGCGGAGCGGTGATCTTCCCGATCATCTCGATACCTTCCGCCTCACCCGGAAACCCATCCGGGTTCCGCGGACGCCGCGCTCGCCGGAACGGTCACCGGAATTCCCCGGAATGGATTCACCGGACTCCGGGCAATTCTCGTCACGCGGAACTTATTACGGATTCTGCCACCGGAATTCATTCCGCGGCGCCGGAATGAATTCCATGAGTCACCGGAGAGCCTTCCGGACTTCATCCGCCGCCGCGTCCAGCCGTTCCGCGCGGCGGAGACTTTCCCGCGCGTACGGGAGAAGATCACCGGAACGCTGGCCCGTCGCATTGAGTTTCGCTACAGCCTGGTTCAGGTTCACCCCGATCCTGCGCACCAGCCCGGCAGCGCGGATCAGCTCCCCGAGCGCCTCGCGAAAGGCCGTGCTCCCTGCCGCGGACCCGCCCTGCGCGGCGGCCAGGGTGACCTCGGCCGCGTACGCTCCTCGGGCACGTCCTGATCGCCTGGCCGCCTCTTCCAGCAGCTCAAGCTCCTCATCTGTCAGGCGGAACTCGACTTTGTGCGGACGCCTGCCACCCTGCTTTGACCGGCGCGACCCCTGGTCGCCCTGACTCGTCCTGCTATTGATCGTGTCAGCCATACCCATACTCCACGGCCGCAGAATGCCCTCGGCGCCCCTTCGGTGCAATGTTCCCACTGGGGATTTACCCGGGGCCGGTTTACAGCAGCAATTGTATGTATGGACCGCGCCCGGTCCGTACATAAGTCGGGTTTATGCATATCTTGCTTCGGCTGGAAGGCGGCCGAAGCAAAAGCACCAGGAAAGCGCTGGGTGCCGGTCTCTTGCCGCTTGGTCAGCGGGCTGTGCTATTCCAGGTATCGCATGGCCTGATCGGCCGCCGCATCACAAACACCGCTCGACCCCACGCACCGGGCACCGTATGAGGGCCGCCACCGGTGCTACATCTCCTCGGAGATCCAGGGGCAGTCGGGTACCCCTCAGCCATCGGCGGCTGGCGCGGCTCAGCCACGCCTGCTCGTACCCAGGCTCGTTCGCCGCAGGTGCTTTCGCCCTGACAGGACCTCGGCGTCGTCTGGCGCCGCAGACCCCGGTTCCCTCGGCGGAATCCTCCACGACTGCTCACATTTAGTTAGCCGCGCCCTCGCCCTCCACAAGCGCATGCGGGCCTCCAGGTCAGTTCCGCGGCGTGGAGCAGAAGACGGAATATATTCCGGAGCCCACTTCGGCTGTTCGCCGAGGTCGCCCGGCTCGCCGGGCGGGCGGCTAGAAGAGCGGTTCTGGCGCTCGGACTCGGGCATTGCCGGCTCCGTTCGCGGGGTCGTGGGCGATGTCGGCGGCGGCGTCCAGGTCGCGGATGGTTAGTACACCGCTGGGGAGATCGAGGACGGGTGCTCGCGCCAGTGCTGTTCGAGTGCTTCCCGGCGTGGCATGCGGGCACCGCTCAGGCCCGCTTGTAGAGTGCGAGCTTCCTCGTACGCCATGCGCTTTCCAGGGAGCTGGCTGTGTCACATCTCGTCGCTCAAATCCGAGCAGGAGGTCCCGGGGAGCTGTGTTCCCGGGCTGGGGCGAGGGCAGCCCGTGGCGATCAATGACTCGGACATCTCGAGAGCGCTTTCCGCCTACCTTGAGTGCTACCCGGACGAGGCCGCGCTGCTGTCTGAGCCGGTGCAGCTGCTGTCTCAGGGAGGGGATTTCGCCTCGCGGCGGAACTTTCCGATGCACGTGACGGCCGGTTCGCTGCTGGTCCGCGGTGACGCCGAGATCCTGCTTGTCGAGCACCTCGCGTACGGGATCACGTTGCAGCCGGGAGGCCACCTTGAGCCGGCTGATACCACACTGATCGGCGCGGCAGTGCGTGAGCTGGCGGAGGAGACCGGTGTTGACCCCGGCACGGTCTTCCCAGCGTCGCAGACCCCCGTCTACATCGAGTACGGCCGGGTTCCGGCGCGACCGGAGAAGGACGAGCCAGATCACTACCACCTCGACATCGGGTACTCCTTCGTGACGGCGCATGCGGACGTGGGGCCCATCCAGGAGTCCGAGGTGCGGGGTGCCGCGTGGTACCCGCTCGCCGTGGCCGGGCACCTTGTCGGGCACCGCATTGCGCGAGCGGTCAGGGCGCCGGCCCGGATCGGTTGACCGGGCCCGGTTGAACGCTTCCGGCCGGCAGCGGCGCCGGATCGCGGTGCGCACCGGCCGGGGCTCCGCGGTCGTTGCTGGCCTCTTTGCCGAACCGAACGCGGAGCCTCGACGGTCGCAGCCTCAGCCGACGTCGGCCGAGCTGTGTGTGGTGTCACTCACTCGAAGGACGGTTTGCGGTCCCGGCTCCGCTTGAGCTCGAAGAAGCCGTCCGTCCCGGCGACCATGACCAGGCCGTCCCAGAGTCGCCCGGCAGCTTCACCGCGAGGGGCCGGTGTGATCACGGGGCCGAACAGGGCCGTGCCGCCGATGCGGAGAACGGGCGTCCCGACATCGAGGCCGACCTCGTTGAACACCTCGTGCGAGTCCTTGATGAGCTGATCGAACTCCGTGCTTGTGGCAGCCGCGGCCAGCAAGCCGGGCAGGGCCACCTCCGCGAGAGCTTCGGTGATAACGGTGGGATCGTCGCGACGTCTTTGGCTGTGAAGCCGGGTGCCGATCGCGGTGTACAGCGGTCCGAGGACGCCGTGGCCACCGTGCTCGGCGGCTGCCGCACAGACCCGCACTGGACCCCATGCCTTCGTCATCAGGTTCAGGTAGTCCTCGCTGAGTCCCTTGCCCTCGCGCTGGACGAGGTTCAGGTAGGCCAGCGACATGATCCGCCAATCGGCGCGCACCGGCCGAACCTGCTCGACCTCCAGGAGCCAGCGCGAGGTGATCCACGCCCAGGGGCACAGCGGATCGAACCAGAACGGGACCTCGTCGCGGCCCGGCTGTTCCTTGATCATCAGAATGAGCACCGTCCTATCTCAGACCGGTTGTGCCTATGCCCTCCTGCCGGAAGGCGCGATGTCGAACAATCCGCCTTGGACGGGCATGTTGCACTTGGCCGTGCGCCCCGCGATTTTCACCAGAGCCGCGAGATCGCTGAGCTGGGCATTCTCGTCCGCGGCGCTGATGAGCCGGAAGAACACCTGCGCGGTGACGTCGACGTCGGCGTAGGCCCGGTGGCGATCCGCCGGCTGTTTGATGGAGAAATGCGCCAGCAGCGTGTCGAGTTTGTAGTTCGGCAGACCTGGGATGAGGTGTTTGGCAAACGGGATCGTGTCAAGAAGATCAACGCGGGCCAGCGCCGGGCAGTGCTCGCGCTGGTTGTCTATGACGTTGGCCTCGGTGGCGGCGTGCTGAGCCACCAGCAGGTACCGGTTGCCGGCCGTGAATCGCCGGTCTAGTGCGCCCAGCGCGTCAGCCGGGCTGGGGGCCTGCCTCAACTGCTCGGGGGTCAGGCCGGTTTGGGCCGTATCGGCTGGCGTCACCGGGGCGAACGCGGGCGGCCGGATAAGAGATGCACTCCTGCCGACTGCCTTCCACGCGCCTTCCTCGTATCGGAGCGCGAGAGCAGCGACCTCGATGGGCTGGGCCGGGTAGCCCGCGGGGGTCGTCGTCTCGAAGTCGATGACAACGAAGCTTGTCGCCAGAAAGGCGGGGTCTTCTGTCAAGCCGCCCATGTATTCACCGTTCTCGCAGGTTCCGTGGCGTTGCCGGCCCGCGCCCGGCACATCGAGACGAGCATGCCTGAGCACCCGCAGCCATGATGCGTCGTCACTGAATGAGGCTGGCGACGGCCTGCGTGGCGGCGTGCAGGTCCGGCGCGTTCCAGAGGCGCTCGCCCGTCCAGGTCTCGCTCAGGGCACGGTACAGGTCTGACATCACGGGCAGGAACTCGGGCGGGAGCGGTGCCGGCTGTGGCCACTGGCTCCTGGGCACGCCCTCGGCGAGCAGCCTGCTGACCGGCACCTCGAACCCTTGCGCCACGTACCAGTTCCGAATGACCTGCTTGCCGCAGTGCACACCGTTGAACATCAGGCGGCTTTCGTCGGGTGTGCCGGGGCTGTCGGCAAGCACAAGGCGCGCATCGCTCGATACCAGGTACTCGACCTTGCCGTCGCAGTGGCTCAGCCCGAGTTTGCGTGCGTGCCTGGTCAGCACCTGGTTGACCTTGATGGTGGTGTCGCGCATCGCCTGGAACTGCTCGTCGCTCAGGCCGGCGAGGCGCTGGGCCTCAGGGCCGCCGATGAACCGGTTGACGTCTTCCAGCGTCGTCGCGTATTCGATGAGCGGATGCTTCAGCTTCTCGCCGACCGCGGGAATGCTGCGGAGCCCGGCTTCGGCCGGTGTCAGGCCGCCGGCTGCGAGCCGACGGTGAACGGAGCTTCCCTGGGGGAGCTCGTTGCGGAAGAGGACCTGCACGGGAATGAGGTAGTTTCCGGCGTCTGGCGGGAGCGGCCCGGCGTCCGGGTCCGGAACGCGCGCGAGGTCGAACTCGATCCGATTGGGGGCGATGAACCGGCGGAAATGGGTTGGCACGCCTGCCGCCTCCAACCTCGTGAAGTTGAAGACGGCCATGCGGCAGATCGCCTCGCCTTTCCCCGGGATCAGGTCCGGCATCCTGCCGTAATGGAACACCGTGTAATTGTCGGTGTACTCGAAGATTCCGACACCATCCTTCGTCGCCGTGGGAGGTTCGATGATCTCCAGGTTCTTGGTCGAGTTGAGGACGGGCATCATGCTCCCCTGGTGCGATGGCCTCGCGCCGTCATCTGGCGGAATCTTCTGATCGGTGGCCAGCATGTAGGTGAGGCTCTGCCGGATGATCTCGTCGTGGGGCAGTTGCCGGCCGCTCGGTAGCGTGGCCAGCAGGTCGTGGATGGACAGGCCGACGTGTCCGCGATACCTGGTCCTGGTCCAGGTCCAGGTCCAGGTCGAGGCCGTGTGGCTGCAGCGCCGCTCGCAGCGTCTGCTCGTGGCTGGGCGTCGTGTCGGCGAGGGTTCCGTCGAAGTCGAAGACCATGGCCTCGATGCCGGCGGGGATCGCGGCCACGCAGCTTCTCGCTGGAGCTGGGTCCGGGCAGATCGAGGGGCGGGCCGCCTGGTTCATGCCGGCGCTGAGTCCGCGCGTCTGCCGCAGCACATGCACCGGGCTCCCGGGCCCTGCCACGGCTCGCGCAAGCAGCCCAGGTCGGTCCCGGCGCTGTGGATCCACGCCCGAATTAGCTCGGCCGCCTCGTGCTCGCCGACGCTGCGCCGGTCCACGACCCGGTAGCGTGCCGGATCGTTGGCGGCGAGCCGCTCGTAGAGCGCGCATGCCTCACGCATGAACGTGGCCTGCTCGCTGGTGAAGACGCACTGGCCGCGCCGTTGCGCGCGCACGACGGCCTCGCAGGCGTCGTCGGTGACGAGGATCGTGACGTCGGGGAGGGGCCGGTAGGAGGACGCGAGTTCCACCAGGGCGGTTGCCGTGTCAAGGGCGGTGTCGCCGTCGCCGGGGTGCAGTAGCAGCGCCTGGCACACGGCCGTGGTGTCGACGCTGCGGCCCTCGACGACGGCACGCCCGCTGGACAGCTCGGGTACGACGGTGTCCAGGTCATGCCGCTTGATGGCCAGCAGGATCAGGGCTTCGGCCATGGGAGTGCCCCCGCGCAGGAATGGGTCCCCTGCGCTGGATTCGCGCAGCGAGCGAAGCAGGGCTTCGCCCAGTCCCGGGCGACCGTTCGCCCGCTGGGAGAACCCGTCGAGCATCAGCGGTTTGTCGTCGAGGGCTTCGATGGCGCGATTGGTCAGATACGTCTTGCCGACTCCGTTGATGCCCTCGGCCGAGATCAGCGGGCCGCGGGTGCAGGAATGGCGTGCCGGTGTAGTCGTCATGCGGCAGATCCGTTCAGGGACGAGGACAGGGTGCCGCCGGAAGGGTCGTTCCGGCGGGGGTGCGCCGGTGCTGGTTCCGGATTGTCGGTCACGTGGCCCATGCGGTGGCCTCGCGGGCGATGACGGCGGCGTAGCGGTCGAGTGTGGTCTGGGTGTCGCGTTCGGTGAGTATGACGGCGAGCGTGTGGTCAAGGATCTGGGCGGCGCCACGGCACGGTTGGTCGCGGTGGGTGAACATGGGCCGGGTGTCGCAGGGGACGAGCCGGAAGCTGCCGGTGGAGTTCGGCACTCCCTGCTGCGCGAGGTGTCCGGCGAACGCCCGGGGGTTTGGCAGGTCGATGTGAAGCAGCGGGGCGAAGCCGTTCCACTCCTCGCGCTTAGCTGGTGGCAGGGCGAGCAGGCCGGGTGCCTGCTCCAGGGCATCCAGCAGGTGGCGGGTCTGTGCGCGGCGCAGTTCGACCAGGTTTGAGAACCGCTGGAGGTTGGCCAGGGCGATCGCGGCGAGGGGGGCGGCGAGGCGGGAGTTGGTTGCCAGGCGGCTCAGCGGGGCTTGGCCCGCCGGGGCCGGCTGCCAGTGGCTGCGGAATGCCGTCGCGTGCTCTGCCAATTCGCGGCGGGCGGTAAGCAGGAAGCCGCCCTCGCCGCTCCAGAGGATCTTGCCGTCCTTCATGCTGAAGCAGCCGACGGTGCCGACGGTGCCGGCCCGCTGCCCGTCGCGCGCGGTGCCGGCGGCCTGCGCGGCGTCCTCGACGACGGTGAGCCCGTGCTCGGATGCGAACGCCGCCAGGGCCGCCGGGTCTCCCATCCGGCCCCACAGGTGCACCGGGATGATCGCCCGGGTCCGCGAGGTGACCTTGCGGGCCGCGTCGTCGTAGTCCAGGTCCAAGGTGGCCGGGTCGCTGTCGACGAATACCGGTACTGCCCCAAGAGCGCTGAGGGGGGCCACGGTCATGACGACGGTCAGCGCCGGCACGAGGACTTCGTCTCCCGGGCGGATGCCGCAGGCGGACAGTGCGGCGTGCAGGGCCGCGGTACCGGAGGCGACCGCGACGACGTGCGGTACGCCGAACACCTCGGCCAGGTCGTGCTCCAGTTGCCCGGCGAAAGGACCGCCGCTCGGGTCGGGCATCCGCCCGAGCACGACGGCCAGCTGATCCGCGACCGGCTGCGCCTCACCGGGGACCGGTGGGAGCGTCATCGGGAAGCCCCCGCGTTCAGCAGCCGCGGCATGTCCAGTGCGAGGGGCCACATGTTCACGCAGTCCCGGCTGAACAGCGAGCAGTCCGTGCACGCCGGCCTCGTGGCGAACAGGGTGCGCGCGTCGCCGTCTCGGATGGTGCGTCGTCGCTCGGGCGCGGTGGCGGCGATCCGGCGATCGGACGGGCAGTCCCAGACCGAGCCGCTGGGCTGGATGAAGAACAGGCGAGCGCCGCCGAAGCACTCGGGCACATGCCCGTTGTCGTGGGTGGAGACCGCGGCGATGAAGCGCTGGATGTACGACGGGTCGGGCAGGGCCAGCCCCTTGGGGTCGCTGTAGAGGCGGGCGAGGTGCTCGCCGACGTCGCCGACGTCGCCGGGGGTGTGGGACAACTGGTCGAAGAGCGTGTGGTCGGGCGCGAGGGAGATCGGCTGCGGCACGTAGTAGTCCGCGCCGAGGCCGGCAGCCAGCTGTGCCACGTCGGTGATCTCCTGCGGACGTGATCGCGTTACCACGGTGTAGATCCCGACCCTGGGCGCGGACCTTCCGGCGCGAGCCTGGAGCAGGGTGTGGATGCCCTCCAGGACGTCGCGGTAGCCGAAACGGCCCGAACGTGACGGCCGCATCTGGTCGTTGGTCTCGGCGTCCGCGCTGTCGAGCGACACCGACACGCCGTCGGCGCCGAGGGCGACCAGGCGCTCGGCCACGTGCGGGCGGGTGAGCGGAACGCCGTTCGTCGCGATGACGACCTGGCTGCCTGCGTCCTTGATGAGGGAGATCACTTCGAGCGCGCCGGGCCAGTCCAGCGGTTCCCCGCCTGCGATGACCACCCGCTCGACGGGCGAGCCGGCCAGCGTGCGGGCGAAGGCCGTCAGGGCGTTCGCCGGCAGGTCGGTGCGGGACAGGTGCGACAGGGCACCTGCCTGCCCCGGCGGGTTGTCCTTGTGCTCCTCGATGGTGCCGAAGTAGCAGTGCGGGCAGCCGAACGCGCAGGGGGAGCGCAGGGCCCACAGCAGGGTCACGTCACGAAGCATGGGCGGCCTGCCGATCCAGCAGGGTGGTCACGATCTGCTGGACGGCTCCGGCCGTCTTATCCGGCGACATGCCGGCCGCGTCGACGAGGGTGTACCGCCCGGGATCGCCGTCGGCCGCCTTGCGGTACAACGCGTCGATCTGTTCGATCAGCTGTATGTCTGCCAGCGCGAGCAGGCGCCCGATCCGGTCGGCGAAGCGCCGCGCGCACACCGAGGGGTCGCCCGTGAGCAGGATGGTCGCGTCCGGGAGACGCCGCCAGCACCGAGCGCCCGACAGCACGTGCCGTGCCACTGCTTCCGGCGACGTCTCAGGGTGCTGGGAGCACAGGATCGCGGCCTGGTACACAGCGATGGAGTCCACGCCGCGGTCCTCGATGATCACCCCGACTCCGGCCAGGTCTCGCCCGGCCAGTCGCTCGGCTTTGCGGACCTGCAGTGCGAGCAGGGCGAGGGTCTCCACGACCGGGTGGCCGGTGCGCAGAAAAGGGTCGCCCTGCTCGCTCAACGCGGCGATCACCCGCCCGGGCAGCGTGTCGCCGGACTGGTCGGTCAGCTCGTCCAGCAGCAGACATCGCGCACCGAGCATGGCGGCGGCTGAGTGGGCCGCGCTCGTCTTCCCGACGCCGTTGATCCCCTCGATGCTCACCCACAGCGGCACGGCACCGGGCGCCAGCGCGGTGGTCATGCCGGCCTCCTGCAGACGTAGAGCAGCTCCGTGGCCACATCGGGAACGGCGACGGCGGAGACCGCGTCCAGCAGCGCCTTGGGGACGCGTTCGACCAGGTCGCGGTACCAGGCGGATGCAGCATCCCCGTAGCGGCCGGTGAGCGTATCCGCCAGTACGTCCGGTGCGGGCGGCAGCAGGCCCATCACGTCCTCGATGACCAGGCCCGCGCCGCCGATCACCTGTTCGGCCTCGTCGCGCGACCACTCGTAGACGTGGACGCGGTACTGCAGCGGTCGCGGCGGGGGGCCGACGGCTGCCGGGGTGGAAAGGTAGAGCACTCCCCCCGGAGCCAGCGCCGCGGCCGTGTTCCGCAGGCTCTGCACGCCGAGCTCGAACGGCAGATGCTCCAGCGCCGAGGTGTAGAGTGCGATGTCGAACGAGGCCAGAGTCGGCCAGGGCTGGGCCACGTCGCACTCCACCAGCTCCACCGAGAAGGGGTCGCCGTACGTCGTGCGCAGGGCCTCGATCCGCTCGCGGGCCTCATCGAGATTGGCAGCGCTGACGTCCAGTCCGACGTACCCCCCGATCTTCGGGGCGTAGCGGTAGAGCAGCGGCAGCGCCAGCCCGCGGCCGCAGCACACATCCAGCACACGCGACTTCGGCGCGCACTGCTCAGCAACGATCAGGTGCTGCAGGAGGTTCATCAGACCCGATGGCTTGGCTTCACCATGGCTCAATGCCGCGTAGAAGTCGTCCATCTGGTTGGTGCTGTAGGACCCCATCATCGGTGTTCCGGGCCGGGTCACGTACTTCTCCGGCAGTTGTGCAGCGTTCATCGTTGTGCTCCCAGGGAATCGTCCAGGCAGAGCGCCGGGGCCCGGCCGGGGGCGTACCGGTGCGGGTCCAGCCCGGCGGAGTACGGCAGGTTCGGCCCGCTCATCCGCGGTCTCCGCGTTCGCCTGCCTCCGCCCCGGCCGCGCCGGGCGCGGGGCGGACCCGCTGCGAGGCCGGCACGATCAAGTCCTCGCTGGTCTGCACCGGCTCGTTCCAGGGGAAGACAACCCAGTCCAGCGTGTCCCACACCCACGTGTCCGGGGTGAAGGCCGCCGCCTTGCTGCGGCATAGCGCCGCGGTGCGCACGGCGGTCGGGGCCAGATGCGTGGCCAGCCACGGAACCGCCGCGCGGTAGCTGGAGCCGGTGCCGCAGATGTCGTCGACCAGCAGCACCTGGGCACCCCGATGCGCCGCCAGCGCCGCATCGGGATCCTTCGGCAGCTCGACCTGCCCGGTCGCAGGGAGGTACAGGTCGTCGCTGCGATTGTGGCGGGCCGTCAGCTCGACGACCGGCACACCGTAGTGGGCGGCGAGCAACCGGGCCAGCGGAACTCCCCCGCGCGCGATCCCCACCACCACCTCAGGCGCCGGCTCCTGCCCGCCGATCAACGCGGCAGCAGAGGCGAAAGCGTCCTGCGTCAGACGCCAGATGCGCCGGTGCTCGAAGACACGCTCCACCACCGCCTCGTCGTGAGGCGGCGCGGTGGGGCGGCCAGCCATGGTGTCCACGGGATACCTGCTCTCATTTGGGACGGATGTGATGGTGGGCGATGGCGAGGGCGAGGAACTGCTGGGAGAGCGCCGGGTCGCTCTCGAACCGGCCGCCGGCCTGCAGCGAGCTGGTGCGGGCAGCCTCCATCCGGACGCCCCGCATGCTCATGCACAGGTGCGTGCCGCGGACGGCTACGGCCACGTCGTCGCTGCCGATCACGTCGGCGATCTCTTCAGCGACCTGCCGGGTGAACCGCTCCTGGACCTGCAGACGGCCGGCGTGCCGCTGTGCGATGCGGCCGAACTTCGACAGGCCCACGACCTCTCCGGCGGCCACGTACCCGGCGGTGACCAGCAGGTGCATGGGCAGCATGTGGTGCTCGCAGAGCGACCACACACTCATGCCGCCCACAACGACCAGTTGGCCGCTCACGTGTGACTCGGTGAAGCACGTCGCGGTCCCGGCGCTGTCTGAGGACAGGAAGGTGTTCCACCAGGACGCGACCCGCTCCGGAGTGCCGGTCAGTCCCTCGCGTGCAGGGTCCTCACCTAGCGCAACCAGGAGCTGGGCGATCAGGTCGGAGACCCGGCCGGTGTCGATGCGCAGCGCGGGCATGGCAGGCGCGGGTACGGCGCCGCTCACGGCCGCGGTGGGGCTGACGGTCGAGGTCCTCGTCATGGACGTCTTCTCGCTTCCGGGGACTGGGGAATGAAAAGGGGTAGCGGTGGCGAGGTCAGCGGCCTCGGGCGTCGGCGAACGCCAGCACGTGCAGCCGGGTGGTGAAGTGCCAGTGCCGGGCCGCGACCGCGTCAGCGAGGACACGGGTCGCCGCGATGATCGCCTCAGCGGTGGTGCCCTCCGGCATCACCCACACCGGCGCGAGCCGGTGGGCGGCTGCCAGTTCGGCGATCCGGTCGAGGTCGGGGACCGAGGAAGCGACGAACTTGAACGCGGCACTCCCCGTCGCCGCGAAAGCTTCCAGCGCGGACGGCACGATGCTCGTGCTCTCATCCACCCCGAAGCTCTGAACCTTTGGGGAGACGTTGAACCGCACGCCGTCGATCAGCAGCGCCGGGTCGGGCGCGATGGTGCCGTTCGTCTCGAACTCGACCCGCTTCCCGGCGGCCAGCAGCCCCTGGGCGAGCGCCGTCAGGTTCCGCTGCTGGATCAGCGGCTCGCCGCCGGTGATTACGACCAGCTCGACCGGCGAGGACGCGGCCCAGGCCACCAGGTCCGCCACGGACCGCTTCGTCGACTCCTTGCGCGGGTCGAACCGGGACCAGTCCCAGGTGTACTTCGTGTCGCAGCGCGCGCAGGTCAGGTTGCACCGGGACAGGCGGATAAACAGGGCCGGGTGCCCGCAGCTCGGCCCCTCGCCCTGGAAGGTCGGTGTCTCGACGCCGAAGCACTCCGCGACGATCAGCCAGGACTCGGCGTCGCTCGCCGACTGCTTGACCGTGGTCGGCCCCAGCGCGCTCACTGCCCCTCCACATCGAACCGGGCCCAGCTGCGCCCGGTCTCGCGGATGCGGACGGCGACCAGGCGGCCGGGGACCGCCGGCTGGACGTTCTGGATGAACCAGCCGGCCAGGAACTGGGCCAGGCGCTCCGAGGACGGCTCGAAGGGGAGGATCTCGTGAAGGTTGTGGTGGTCAAGCTCGGTGCCCACGAACTTCCTGAAGGGGGCGAGCGCGCCGAAGTCCGTGACGAAGCCGGGCTCCTCCAGGGAGGGAGCGGTGAGGATGACCTCGACCTCGTAGCTGTGCCCGTGCTGGCGGGAGCACTTGTGCTCGGGTGGCAGGCCGGGAAGCCGGTGACCCCCCTCGAAATCGAATGTCTTGCCGATGGTGAAGGTGCCGGCTGGCATCGGAACGGAGCTTAAGTCCATGTTTGTCCCCTTGGGAGTCGGTGACAGGGCGGCTTCGGCCCGCCTGCCAGTGAAAGTGATTCCGCAACGGCAGACAGGGGTCAGACTGGGCGAAAGGTTGAAACCGTTGAAAGCCGCAGGAGGAGCCTCCATGGCGGGTACGAAGCGGCTCCCAACCGCGCCCTGGCGGCGCTCCTCGACGAAGCCGGATGGAGCAAGGCCCAGTTCGCCGCCGCGGCCCGTTCGGCGGCTTCACGATCGATCACACTGGAACCAGCCAGCGCACCGGGCGGCGCGCAGGCCGTGTCAGGATGAGCAGTGAGCAGCTGATCTCCTCGGGTCTAGGTCCGGACGGAGCACTCTTCAAGCCAAACAGCGAGACGATCACCGGACCAGGGCGGTGATGAGGCATCTGTGATGCATCTGCTAGGCATCCTCGCCGCCCGCCAGGGCGGGCCGTACGCTAGCAGGGGAAAGCACTTCCCGGCCGGAGGGTGCCTCGTGGGAGCCAGACGCCGCCGCCTCGCGGCGCGGCGGAAAGCGCTGGGCTACACCCAGGAAAGCTTCGCTGAACAGCTCGGCGTCGACCGCACGACGGTCGGACGCCTTGAACGCGGGGAAACCGACCCGTATCCGCATCTGCGGCGCGAGCTACGCCGGGCACTGCGGATCACGGCGTCGGAACTGGATACCCTGCTCAGCCTCGACCCCGGGAACGATGAGCGACCTCCCGGCACGCGGCAAGCGGCGCTAGCCGCTGCCCAGGGTGCCGTGCCCGGGACTGACTGGACGGGCGCGCTTGACGACATGCACCGCCGTGAACTATTCCGCCTGCTGAGTCTCGCGGGTGTCGTCGTGGTCATGCCCGCGGCGGATGCCGCCGGCGACCCGTCGGCTTTCAGGGTGCCCGAACCTGGGAACGTGGGGCAGTACGCCCAGCTCAATAGGCACCTATGGGAGCTCTTCGTGATGTCCCGCGCCAAGCGCCTGGTCTACCCCCTCGTGCACGACCAGCTCAGGGTGGTGATCGACCAGCTGGGCCGGAGCCACCCGGCCTCGGTCCACCGTCAGTTGTGCATCCTACTATGCGACCTTTTCCAGCTCGCCGGCGAGATCTTCTTTGACGGTGACCGGTACACCGACGCGGCCCACTGCTACTCGCTGGCTGCATCCGCCGGACGCGAATCGCTCTCCTACGACCGCTGGGCCTGCGCACTCACCCGCCAGGCATTCGTCAACATGTACGACAAGCAGTACCTCGACGCCGCTTCGGTCCTGTCCGCTGCCACCCGGGTCGCTCGCAATGGCGACAGCCAGCTGTCCACCCGGCACTGGATAGCCGCGGTACAGGCACAGGCATACGCCCAGCTCGGCGACCGGCGGGCATGCCACCAGGCCCTGGACGCCGCAGACCAGGTACTCGGCATGACGGGTCAGGTCAGCCCCGGCGGCTGGCTCCGATTCGACGGGTCCCGGCTCAGCGAGGAACACGGCACCTGCTACCTCACCCTGGGCCAGTCCGAACTCGCTGAGGCCAAGCTCACTGAGGGGCTCAGCCGGACTGTCTCGCTGCGCCGCCGCGGCAGTCTTCTGACAGATCTTGCATTGGTCGGTGTCCAGCAGCAGGACCGCGACCAGCTCCTGCTCTACGGAGGAGAGGCCGCCGACGTCGCTGAGCAAACCGAATCCTCAGGCTACGTCGGCCGTAAACTCCGGATCCTGCAGGCTCAGATCGAGCCCCAGCTCGCCGACACCAAGGTGGCGCAGCTGCACGACCGGATCACCCAGCTCTTGCACGCGTGCTGAGAACGAGAGGATCACTGAGATGCAGACCGCGACCGACGAAGCAGGCCGGGTTTTCCGGGAAGCGTGGATAACCGGAGTCCGCAAGCACTTTCCCGGCGAACCGAAGCCGGGCTACGTCACTCCCTGGGACGACACCCCTGAATGGGAACGCCGAGCCGCGGCAGTGGTCTACAGCCAGGTACAGGTATTCGTGCAGCTCAGCGCGGGGAACACGGCCAAGCTGACCCGCGAGCAGAAAGGCCGGTTCGTCGCAACCTGCTGGATCGCCCAGATTTACAAGCACATCCCCGACCCCAAGCCGGCGTACGTAGCCGACTGGGGCGCACTCCCCGAATGGCAGCAGCAGACCGACGCAGACATCTTCGAGCACATCGAGAACCAGCCGCTTGGCGAGTGACCCGAGGTCCCGGCGGGGCACCGGGATGCTGTGCGGTTTCGTCAGGGGCCGGTGTGGATGTAGGGAGCCCAGAACATGGCAGGCATTCCCGGGGATTCTTTGCGGAGCCTGATGACGGCGGCACGCAGCGCGGCGGCGACCTCGTTGGCGTCTATTTCGGTGATTCCGTCGTGGGCGGTAACTACCTGGTCATAGAGGTGTTTGGCGACCTCCGTGGCCGTGAAGCCGATGATTTGCCACAGCGTCGCGACGACGTGCTGGTATCCGGCGATCTGAAGTGCGCTCGCGAGCGTGATGCCCTCGTCAGGGATCGAGGTGCCTCCCCTGCTGGTGTCACATGCCGACACATACGCGAGGACCGGGTTCGGGAGCTGCAGGCTCACGATGTGGGCGATGCTAAGCGGGCCGTCATGCAAGTGCAGGGCACCGCGGAACGGATCGCCGAGATCCTGGCTTCCGTGGCAGGCGTAGTGCGCCCACAGGTGGTGCGGCATGGCCTGTGCCACGGCGTCACGGGTGGCTGAGGGGCCGGTGAGCAGCTCATGCGCTGGAGAGCGCCGGGATATGTCATCGGCTTCTTCCGTAGTGCTTTCCAGGTCCTGGAGACCGGGGGTCTTCGGCATGGCGACGATGAGCGGTCCTGAACGGGCTGCTCCCTGCGCAGGCTGGCGCTGCCGGAGTTGGATCAGCGTCCGCAGCGTGGGCGTGTACGACGACACCGCCAGGTCCAGGGCCGAATAGCGGGTCCGCGTGCTAATCCCGTGAGCGCCCGCGGCGTGCAGCGGCAGGAAAGCGGCCAGGCCTGTTGCGCACCACCACAGGTGGGTCTCCTGGCCGGCAGACGGCGGCTCGGTTAGCCCGAGCTCAGCGAAGACCGGTTCAACGACGCGGTCCCAGGCCCATTCCAGCACGTCATCGACTTCTCCGCTCTTCATCGCGTCGGCGGCTTCCAAGAGCGTCTGGACCCGCTCGGCGACAGCTTGCCGGGTTAGGAGCCGGAGGGGAACCGCGCGTACCTGGCCTGCGGAAAGGATCAGTGCGTCGCAGCGGTACTCACTGACGTTCACGATCACGACCGGCCCCCGTGAACCGACCGCCAGCAGCTCATCCAGACGCGGGGGGCCGACGAGGTCCTGCAGCCCTGGATCGGCCCGGAGCCGGTCCAGGATCAAAGTGCGCTGCCGCGCGAGTCGGCTGCGGCGTGCCGCCAGGTCACGGTCCATTATCGCGGGACCACTGCTCTGCTCTGCGTCGTCGAGAGCGACCTGGACTGCGGCAAGCTCCTCTGCTATTTCGGGGGCCAGCGCGTTCAGCTGAGCACGGAGCCCAGGTGCCTCAAGCTGCCTGGCCAGGAGAACACCGCGACCCTGTTCAAGGAGCTCTACGGCTTGCTCTGGGCGACCGGCCTCGACTGCCATAGCCGCAGCGTCCATGGGCAGACCGCTCAGCTCGCCGAGCAGGCGCTGCTGGTCAGCCCGTCTCATGCCCGCCCAGGCCGCTTCTTCCATAAGCCGGACGGCAGCAGCGAATGCGCTTAGTGCTTCCCCGATAGCGCTGCCCGTGGCAGCCAGCCGGCCGCCGTCCCGGCCTGCGCGGATGCGGGCCTCCGAGGACGCGATCTCCATTCCAGCGGCTTCACGGAACGCCGCCAGGCCCGCGGCCAGCGCCTCGCTGTCCCCGAGTTCGAAGGCGCGCGCGCAGGCGGCGCCCATCGCGATGAGCGTATCCGCGCGCCCGGGGTCGTCGGGACCGACGACCTCCAGCGCCTGCCTGATTACGTCGATCGCTGTGCCCGAACTGCTCGGCTTGTCGCTGATCCTGGCCTGGTGGACTAGCGCGACGCCGAGGTTCGACAGGTGCCGGCCGCGGTCGGCGTGCTCAGGCGGGGCGGCAGTCGTCGCATCGCGGGATACGCGGACGGCCTCGTCAAGCACATCCCGTTCCCCGGTCTGCTCGAAAAGGCTGAGCAGCAGCGCGCCGAGGTTGGTCAACAGCATGGCCCGCTGGGCATGGCCGGGAGGGGACAGGCGGAGCGCATCGCGCAGGTTCTCCATCCCGGCGTCGAGCGGGGACAGGTCGGCCGGGTCGCTCTGGAAGCGCATGAACCGGGTTGTCGCCAAAGCGGACAGGCGGCCAGGCTTGGTGGGATGACGGTCTGGCGTGCCGTCCACGGCCTCTTGCCACGTCTGGATCGCCTCGTCGATCGCGGAAAGGTCCCCGTTGCGCTGAGCTAGCCGCATCAGGGCTGACGTGAGGTCCTGCTGGTACTTGAACCAGTTAGCGGGCTCCGGGGGCGTACGGTCGACAGCCTGCTGGAAGATCTCGATGGCCTCATCGAGGGCATCAAGATCGCCTGTTTCCTCGTACAGCGTCTGCAGCGCCACGGCAAGGTTCGTCCGGCGCGGCTGGTAGTCGACATGCGCTTCGGAGGTCTTCGCGGCTGCAGCACGGTGAAGCTTGATGGATTCCCCTAGCGCGCCCCTGGTCCCGGTCTCCTGGTGAAGGTGAAGCAGCGTAATGCCCAGGTTTGCGCTGATCATGGGCTGGAGCGGGTCTGAGGGGGCGGCGGCGTCCAGCGCGTCGCGCTGAACGCTCACAGCGCGTTCGAGCACCGGGATGTCACCGTCGCGCATCGCCAGCTCGTCGAGGCAGGTGCCGAGATTCGACAAGAGCCCGGGAAGACCCGGGTCTTCGGGATCGAACTTCCGGACGGCGGCCTCGTACACCCGGACGGCTTCCTCCACTGCTGCGGAGTCCCCGGAAACCCGGAACTGAACGGCGAGAACGGCTCCAAGGTCGGCCAGCCGCCCAGGATAGGCACTGTCTTCCTTGCTCGTCCGCTCCCGCGCCTTGCGGCGTGCGGCCACAGCGCGCCGGGCCGTGGCGGGTAGGCCGGTGCGTTCGGCGTCCCGCAGCAGAGCGTGACCGAGGATGGCGAAGAAGTCCGCTCCCCGGTCGCCTAGCAGGCCCGAATCAGGCTCTGCGCTTTCGAGAAGGGACATCGCCCGGTCCAGGGCGCCGGCGCGTCTTGTCATCTCGTACTCGGCGATGAGCGCGCGTGCGGCATTCGCGCTGGCACCGGTATGGTTTGCGCTGCCGGGACAGGTAGCTACCAGGACGGATCCCGACAGCGCCACGGCGCGGCGGACCCGGTCCACGTCTCCGGTCGCTGTGCCCCGGGTGAGCAGGCGCCCCGCTGCCTCCGTCAGTGCAGCGCCATCGAGTGCCACGGCATCGTTCGGCCCGTTAGCTGACACGTACAGACCTTAGCCAACTGCAACTGCGGAGACGGGTGTCAGGCGCTCTGCCGCATCTCCGGCTGGCCACGCCATGCCGGCTCGCCGGGGGTCGGTGCCTGGGCGTGCTGCTCCGTTCTGCCTTGTAGAGTGCGCTGCGCACGCTGAACCGCGGGTCGGCGGCCAGCTGCTGCCGCGCCGGGTCGGTGCGAGGGCTGGCCGGAACGGCGGCTAGCGCTCCTGCCAGCGCGCGGCGGACACGCTGGTCGGGGTCATTCGCCAGGGTGGCGCCAAGGCTGCTGTCGGGGTTGCCGCCTTGGCCCAAACGATCGCGGCGAGGCTCCGCAGCGGCCATCCCAGCGTGGCGAGGGCGGGGGACGATCTCGGGTGGCAGGTCGTCGGTTAGCACCTGCAGGGCGCGGGTGGACCAGCAGTCGCCGTCTTCGGTGGCGCCCAGCAGCCGCAGAGCGGTGCCCCGGGCTGCTGCCTCTGTTCCGGGGTACGGGCCAGTCGGGCGCAGGGTCAGAGGGGTTGATCCACTTCCCCATCACCGCTCACGCGCATGTACGGCTGACTCAGACGGGCATGTCGGCCCATTGCGTTGAGCAGCAGGTCCACGACCGTTGCCGCGATCTCGTGATGACGGACCGGTCCGTCGACCGGGTGCTCCAAGGCGACAAGCCCGGCGAGCTCATCGACGATCTGCTCTCGCGTGTGGCCACCGGTGAGCCGGTCGTTCTCGATGACCAAGTGCAGACCCGCTCGCTTTCGCCGCTGCCCGGACGGCGGTGCCGGTGTCCGTGCCTGTCCGTGATCGTCCTCTTCCCGGGACGCGAAACCAGATCCAAGCTGACAGACAGCGCTGCCATGACGAGCGGGAAGGATGCGATGAAGACCGGGGTCGGGAACCCGCGTCGTCTATGCCGGCAATGACTCGATCGTGCATGTGCATGCCGATGCGCTGCTGACCGGCACCGCAGGCTTCGTGTCGGCCGACCTGGGGGAACCTGGAGCCATCCTGGCTCACCCGAACGCTCTTCGCTGGAGGAGATATGCGACTAGATTTCGTGGGCGTCGATCCGAACAATCCTTCCGACGATTGCCCGGCGGTGTTCGTCGATTCCGAGACTGGCGACTTCTATATGCAAGGCGAGACAGTCACCGACCCGGATGTGCTGGCCTGGATCAATTCTGACAGCCGCATCCTGGACTCGGAGTCCGTCGTCATGCTGCCGGCCCGTATGGCGGCGATCATCTTGGAGGCGGCCAGTGGCGGCTACGAGCAGGGCCGGAGGCGCTTTTCCGCTGGCCGGCATCCCCGGCCAGATGAGGACGTACGCTCCCGGCGAGAAGGAACCGGCATTCGCTGAGCTGATCGGAGCGTGCATGGTCTCGGCCGTGCACCTGGAGCTGCACGACCAGCACATGACGTCCGACCCCGCGTTCCAGGCATGGCTGGCCGGGCGCAGTGCCCCGCAGGAACCGGCGGTGCAGTACCGGGCCTACACCGAGGCGGTCCTCAGCACCGTACGCCGGGGTGTGATCGTGCGGCGGGCGAGGATCGTCTCTGAGCCGGTATCGGATTACGTGCGGTGGGAGCATTTTCTGACCAGCCCGGTCAACGTCGCGGCTGGCGAGCAAGTTCGATGGCTGCCGCGCCGGCTTGCCTCCACCCTTGCCCTGCCCGGTAACCCGTACTGGGTTTTCGATGACCGCCTGGTCCGGTTCACGCTGTTCGGCGGAGACGGCGAGATGCTCGGTCATCAGTACAGCGGGGACCCAGCTGTCATCGCGGCCTGCGCTGCGGCGTTCGAGGCCGTGTGGGGTCACGCGATACCGCATGAGGATTACCAGGTCTGATTGGACCGGTAGCCGGCGATGCCGTCCTCCTCTTCGGCCAGCGCCCGTCAGGCCAGGCTGGCTCTTGCTGACCAGCTCCGGGACGTCCGCGTGGCGGCGGGGCTGACCGGCCGGGATCTTGCCGCCCGGGCCGGCTGGCATGGCGGGTCAAAAGTCAGCAAGATCGAGCACGGTATCCGGCCGCCATCCAGCGATGATGTCCGCACGTGGTGCCAGGTCTGCGGGGTACCGCGGGAACGCGCCGAGGAGCTGCTGGCTAAGCAGCGCGCTGCCGCCGGCATGTGGGTGAGCTACCAGCGCCTGAACCGTGCTGGGCTCCGCCTGGCTCAGGAGTCCGTCCGCCCGGCCTTCGAACAGGCGGCGCTGATCCGCGGCTACCAGCCGAAGATCCTGCCGGGCCTGCTGCAGACTGCTGAGTACGCCACGGTCATCCTGGAGACGGCCAGGGACCGGCAGGGAGTCCGCCGCGACGACGTCGCGGCGGCGGTCGCCGAACGCATGGACCGGCAGCGCGTGCTGACCCAGGCGGGGCACCGGTTCGAGTTCGTGATCGAGGAGCCGGTGCTGCGATACCGGCTCTGCGGCACCGGGGTCTTGCGCAGGCAGCTGCTGCATCTGCGGGAGACCAGCCGCCTCGCGCAGGTTTCGCTGGGGATCATCCCGCGGCACGCCGACCGGCGCAGGATTCTCCCGCGCGAAGGGTTCGTGATGTTCGACACCGATCTGGTGAGCGTGGAACTGGTGCACGGGGTGCTGTCGGTCACCCAGCCGGACGAGGTCGCCATGTACCTGCGGGACTTCAACGATTTGGCCAGCATCGCCGTCTACGGCCACGCTGCCCGCGAGCTGATCGGGGCGGCCCTGCATGCCTTCGGGTGATGGCCACGGGGGCAAACCTGGGCAACCTTTTTGACCCTGTTCCCGCAGACTCCGTAGCGTCAGGGCATCGTCACCAGCAACGGCTCCCGGCCATTCCCGCCCCCGCAGGACGGGCACAGGCCGGATGCCGGGGCGAACGCCTGGCGGAGGGATCTGAATGCGAGCCTCACGGCAGATCAAGCTGGCCGAGGCCGGCCAGCTCACAGCCATGAGCGACGGACTTGCCCTGATCATGGACAACCAGCGGTTCGTCAATCCGCTCCTGCTGACGAACCTTTGCGAACTGACGGAAGAGATCGCGGCGGAGTTTAAGAGGAGGAGCACGGAAGACGGGACCGCGGCACCCGCTACCGGCACCCGTCCCCGGTCCGCGCTGACCGCGTCCGAGCCTGACTCCGGGGGGCTCTCACCCGCGGTGACGCCGGCGGACAGGCGGCATGATGCGGGATCACGGCCCGGAGAGGTGGCGGGATGACCGGCACCGCTGACCCGCCAGGCCAGGAAGATAGCCTGCGCGAACTGGACGCCCTGGTGCCGGTCCTGGCGGCGGAATTCCCCGTGTACGTCTTCGGGACGCTACAGACATACAACGGCGTCAGCCTGTCCGCGCGGCACAAGGACGGCGCCGCAGGGACAGGCGTCTACGCGGTGATCACCACAGATCCCGGCGAGATGCGCCGGGCACTCGGGCAGGCCTGCGGTAGCAGCCGATGACGGCAGGCCGCTCCCCAGGACCGTATCCCTGCCCTGCTGCGCCGGGTGCCTGCTGAATTCCCAGCCGTAGCCGCTGCCCGGGACGGCGGCGCCGGTGTCCGTGCCGATCCGTGATCGCCCTCTTCCCGGGACACAAAACCAGATACAGGCTGACAGACGGCCACATCATGGCCGACGGGAAGGATGCGATGGAGACCGGGTTCGCGCTATCGGAGATCGACACCACCAGGCCGCACCCGGCCCGGATGTACGACGCTTACCTCGGCGGCAAGGACAACTATCCCGCCGATCGCGAGGCTGTCCGGCAGGTTCTGCGCACCTTCCCCGAAGTGCGCGGCATGGCGGTTGCGAATCGGGCGTTTATGCAGCGGGCGGTGCGGTTCCTGGCCGGGGAGGCAGGGATACGGCAGTTCCTCGACATTGGTACCGGCATCCCCTCGGCCGGGAACGTGCACGAGGTCGCCGGGCAGGTCGCGCCGGGTGCCCACGTGGTCTACGTGGACAACGACCCGATCGTGCACGTCCACGCCAACGCACTGCTCAGCGGCAGCGGCACCACCAGCATCGTGCTGGCCGACCTGCGCGACCCGACGGCCATCCTGGAGCACCCGAAACTGCGCGGGCTGATCGACTTCACTCAGCCGGTTGCCTTGCTGCTGGTCGCCATCGTGCACTTCATCAAGGACGCGGAGAACCCGGCCGGGATCGTCGCCACGCTACGTGACGCGCTCCCGGAAGGTAGCTATCTCGCCCTGTCGCACGGGACGGGGGACTTTCACCCGCCGGGCACTGAAGGCCGGGCGGCCTCCGCGTACCAGAACGCCACCGCCCCGCTCGTACTCCGCACGCTAGACCAGGTGTTGGCGTTCTTCGACGGTTTCGAGCTTGTGGAGCCGGGGCTGGTGCAGGCGCCGCTGTGGCGTCCGGACGGCAAGCCGCCGCGTCCCAAAGAGCTGGTGAAGATCGGCATCTACGGTGGCGTCGGCCACAAGAACCGTACCGGCACATGACGCGGCCACCAGTCCCGCGACTACAGCGCGGCGCTGAGGTCGCCGATGCCTGGCGAGGACCACGTCACCAGTATCGATATCGGCCCATACCTGACCCAGGCCGCCGGCCGGCTCAGTGGCATCGGCTTGAGCCCGAAGATCATCACCTACGACGCGACCGGCCCGCCGCCGGGCATTCATCACCCCTCGCGGCACCATCTACCTGCCCGGGGATGATGCCAGGCCACCATCTCGCAGTAGCACCGCCTCGTACGGCAGCCGCACACGCTGATATGACAAGGATGGCATCAGTCCGGACGGCTAGCGCTAGCTGGGCTGGCCGCACTCTTTCCCTGAACTGGCCAGGGCCAGTTCAGCCGGAAAGGGAGTGCAGCCCGGCGGTGACGGCCGCGCGGCCGAACTCCTCGATCTGCTCACCCAGTTCCCGCGCCTGCACCGACCCTCGGAAGATCGGCGCGGCGAGTTCGTCACGTACCGCGGCGAGCCTGATGGTCACCTCGCTGATCCGCTGCCCGGCCGCCAACGACAGTGCCGGTTCCAGGGCCGCAGCGGCGGCGTCCAGCGCGCCAGAACGCAGCCGGACGACTGCTAGGTCGATGCCAGCCAGCGGCTTGCCGCCGAACCAGTATTCCTCGCGCTCGCTCGGACCACGGTCGTACAAGCCCATGGCGGTTTCCAGTTCTCCTGCCGCCTCGTGCTCGGCGCTCACGGTCGCGGTGAGCGCGGAGCCGGCCATGCCATGGTGGGTGGCTTCCGAGATGAGGTAGGTGCCGCCGATATCCAGCAGGTCGTCGTTGTAGTCGCGGTCGCGGGCCTCGTCCGCGTCGCGGACGGCCTGGCGAGCGGCATCGGCATCGCCTAGGCGGCCCGCTGCCCGCGCATGGTAGATATGCAGGCTAGCTCCCCTCTGGCCGACGGAGAGGTACTGGAGCCCGCTGAGAGCCAGATCCCGGCTCTCTTCGAACCTGCCGCGATAGTACGTGTAGACCGAGAGCTCACCACGCAAGTAGGCCATCAGCGGCCGGTGGTCGATCGCGTTGGCGTAGGCAAAGCCGGCCCGGTTGAGCTCCTCGGCCGCGTCCGGGTAACCGAGCTGGTTGGCAGGGATGGCCATGAGCCCGTTGAGGCAGCCGAGCAGGAAGTACAGGTCGGTCTGCTCGCGGGGCCACAGCCGCCGGTCCAGCAGCCGGTAGATCCGGTCGCGGACCCGGCGCGCGTCCAGGAACACGGCAAGCGGCTCGCCTGATTCAGTCAGGCGAGCCAGCCGCGCCACGTCGGCGCGGAGTTGCTCAAAGGTGGCCTCGCCGATGCCTGGCTGCCCGGCCTGCTCGGCCTGCTCGCTTCCTTCGTGCGCGGCCATCAACACCTCTCGCTCGACCGTGAAGCGCCCTGAACCGGGCTCTTGCATCCCACGGTAAGCGACGGCAAGGGGTACTGACAGGCTTGGGTCTGCCTGGTGAGGCGTGGCGGAGGAAACACGTACGGGGAGTTCGGCGGCAGGCGGCACGGCTGGGAGCGCCGGTGCGAGGGAGGCAGCCGGTGCGAGGGTCCCGGGGTGAGTGCCGGCCGGCGCAGAACCGAACTGGGCCGGCGGGGTGCCGAGAGCCTTGCAGTAGAGGAGCCTGTAGCGCTCAGTAAGCGCGCGCTGGCCTCGCTCCCATTGGCGGATGTTGTGGCACATGCTGTCGATGCCGGGCAGGGAGTTGTCGCCGGCGGCGCGGCCGGCCTGGATGAGCTGGCGGGCCATCTCCCGCCTGCTCCAGCCGCGGGCCTCGCGCTGCTGCCGCAGCCACGTGCCGAGGTCATCAGTCATCGCGCCTTCTTCCCGGGGGGCGGACATCTGCGGATACGGCCGTGTCCGCAGATGTCCGGGATCGTCACCCGCGTCTGTGCCGCCGCGGGACGTCGGCTGGCCGCTGGTCAGGTGAGCAGGTCGTCGGCCAGGCCGGCCTTGGCGCCGTTGATGAAGGCGCGGATCTCGTTGGGTTCCAGGATGAGTGCGGGGCTGCCGGGGTCGGCGGACTGGCGCAGGGCGACCCTGCCGCCGGGGAGCTTCTTGGCTTCCAGGCAGGAGCCGCCGTTGTCGCTCCACGGCTTGCGCCAGCCGTCCTCGCCGAGGCCGGCTGCGGGCATGCCGTTGCGGACGTGATCCATCTCAGTTCTCCTTCAATATGGCGCGCAGGATGGCGACCGTTTGTTCCGGTGATGCGGCCATCGCGCACATCTGGTCCAGTGCTTCGGTATACCGGGCGGCTTCTTCGGGCTTGTTCAGGTAGTAGGCGCCGGTCAGGCTCTCGCTGTAGACCACGTCCGGTAGTTCCTGGGCCGGGAACCGGAAGATGTTGAACATCCCATACAGCGCAGGATGCCAGCCGGCCGCGAACGGGATGACCTGAACCGTGATCCGGGGCGGCTGGATCACCTTGATCAGGTGCGCGAGCTGATCACGCATGACGTCCTGGCCACCGATCGGGCGGCGCAGCACGGTCTCGTCCATCACCACCCAGTATTCGGGGGCTTCGGGGCGCCGGAGCAGTTCCTGGCGCGCGAGCCGCAGCGCCACCCTGCGTTCGGCTTCCTCTTCGGCGGCGGCGGGGAAGCTGGCGGCGGTGATGGCCCGGATGTAGCCCTCGGTCTGCAGCAGCCCGGGGACGACCTGCGGTTCGTAGGTGCGGATCAGGCTGGCCGATTCCTCCAGGCCGACCGCGATGCGGAACCAGGACGGCAGGATGTCGTCGTAGCTGTGCCACCATCCCGGTTTGCTGGCGTCGCGGGCCAGGGACAAGAAGGCGTCGATCTCGCGGACGTCGGTGACGCCGTAGGCCATCAGCAGGCTCTTGACGGTCAGCGGCTTGAGACCGCCTTCGGCTCGTTCCATCCGGCGGATCGTCCAGGGAGAGGAATAGATGGCCTCGGCGGCCTGCTCGTAGCTCATCCCGGCTTTTTCCCGCAGTGCCTGCAGCTGCCGGGCCAGGATCATGCGCAGCACGGTGGGACCACCGCCTGGCGGCGTCTCAGTCACCCGTTGCCTCCCCGCGGCCGTCCCTGGGGTCAGCGTGCCACGGTCTTTTCAGCAGTGCAATGCCTATCTGTTGCCGCGTCCGTTGCCGTCCGTACCCGTACCTTCGCTACCCCTGCCGTTTTGCTCTTTGCATGGCTCAAGGTAGGAGCGGTCAGGACGTAAGCAGTCAGGGACAGTTAGTCACCTGGCCGGACCGGGGTCTCGAAGCTCCCCGGAGGCTACAGGGAGGACGCATCCAGTGATCATCGGCGGATGGTGCGGACCCGGGTGGAGGATCGTCGACGCCAAACCCGGCTGCGGCAAGCAGATCCGGGATTGGATCAGCTCCGCGATCACCCGGCACAGATGCCCCGTAGACCCGGCAGACGCGGCCCTGGCGGTGGCCGAACTGTTCGCCAACGCCGTCATGCACGGCCCGGCCGGCGGCCGGGTGCTGGTGGGCTACTGCCTGTGGTCTAAGGGCGCCCGGATCGTCGTCTGCGACGGCGGCGGGCCCTGCACGCCCCGGCTGCGTCACAGCACCGGCCTGACCGAGGGCGGCCGGGGCCTGCAAGTGGTCGACTCTCTCGCCGCCCGGTGGGGCAGCTTCCACCTGATCGGATCCCAGGTCGTCTGGTGTGACTTCGGCCAGCCGCTGCGCGTTCCCGCCAGCGACGCCTGGGCCTGGCTGCGCCCCGTCCTGTCCGTCAGCATCCTCTCCGCGCCCGCCGCAGCCACGCCCGGACAACCGCTGGAGGCCGGTCCGGCTAGCCAAAGGGGTGCGCCCAGGCCGGGCATGAATGCACCGATACCGGCTCAGTGACCGCGCGCCTTGCCCCATCCAGGGCAGGCGCGGACCGCCGGTCACGGCAGCCGACGGGCTTTGGCGCCACCGTCAGCCCCGTACCTGGCCGGCCACCGCGGCTTTGAGCCGTCCCGAGATCACCCAAAGTCCTTGCCAGGCAAGGAAGGAGTGAACGGAATGCAATCTGGAACTGACCACGCCGGAACAACCGCCCAGGTCATACCTTTGGGCAAGCCACGGGCGACACGGGATCAGGGGTGTTTGCTGACCGCAGCATGCCCCGGCTGGAGTATCTGTTTCCAGCAGCGGTCCGGACTGTGGATCGCGCAACGGCGCACGGGCGTGTGGGTGTGTGACCTGAGCACGACTCCGCGCACGTGCATCCTCACCGACAGCAATCCGGTGACGTTGTTCCTGCGGATCAACCTCCAGGCCATCCACGACCTGGCCGGGGAGTTTCCCGGCTGGAAAGTGGATCAGGCGGCGGCTACGGGCCCGTGGTCGGCGATACCGCCGTCTGGCCTGCAGGGGGGCGCAGCGACGATTTGCGCGGAGTCCCCGGTCCGGCTCGCTCACCAGGTCCGCGCGTTCGCGGCGGCCATCGGCGAGACCAGCGAACCCTGGTTCGCCTTGTGGGGGGATCCCAGTGATGGCTAAGCGGCACCGGGGCGACCTGCAGGACGCGACGCTCGACGATGTCATCGACGAGGCCGGACAGCCCATGACCGGCGCCGGTGATGACGCGGCTGATGAAGTGGTACCCGGCCGCCCGGCCGTAGCATCACTGAGCGCCCGGCCAGCAGATGCCCCGCCACTGCCCGCCAGGACCCCGAACCAGGCAGGTACACGGACATGGCAACCGCCCGACCCAGCGCTCTTGCGCAGAGTCAAAGCGGCGCTGGACCGGCTGCCGTGACCGGGCCATCCCCAGGCCGCCGGGCCATGCGGCGGCCACACCTATGCGGCCGCGGGACCCAGAATGACGCGGCGCCCTTAACCGGCAGAAGGCAGCGGTGAGCTTCCCGGATGGCGACGCTGACGATCAGCGACTACGCTATGCGGCCGGCCAGATCCAGCAGCGGCACCCGTACTGGCTGGTCTTCTACGGGTCGCACAGCAGGAAGATCTGGGCATACCCGGTCTTCAACGCCCCCCCGGGCACCTATTTCGGCGAGGAAGACCCGGCCAAGCTGGAATCGCGGATGAGTGACACCGAGATGACCTGGCTGCGCAGGATGCCGTGACGGCCGGCATTGCAGCACATCCCCAAAGGCACCCGCCCGGCCGCCAGGCCCGGCAGCGCTACCCCGAGCGCTGGCAGCAGGTCCACGACCTGCGCGGCAAGGGCGCCGGCCTGCTGGAATGCGCCCGCCGCCTGGGCCTGTCGCTGAACACGGTCAAGCGCTAGGACCGGGCCAGCGAGCCGGGACGGCTGCAGCGCGTCCCGAAGTACCAGCCGACCCCTACCGCGACCACCTGCGCAAGCGCCGCGCCGAGGAACCAGGCGTCCCGGTCCAGCAGCTCCTGCCGTGCACGTCATGGGCGTCACCGCCCATCCGACCGGAGCCTGGACCGCCCAGCAGGCCCGACATCGGTCCACCCGGCAGGCAGCGAGAACAGCGCACCATTCTCGTCGTGCAGGTGGACCCGGTCCTCGCCCCAGTTCTGCCGGAGCGCGACGAACTCGAAGTCCTGGCCGAACAGCGGATGGAACCGGTGCGTCACCCGCACACGTCGGTACCGTTCATCTGGATGGGGTGTCGTCGACGATGTGGTCCAACTCGTTCGCGGAGCGCTTCGTGGGTACGCTGCGCCGCGAGTGCCTGGATCACGTGCTGATCCTCGGCGAGCGGCACCTGCGGGAGGTGCTGGCCGAGTACGCGCGGTACTATAACGGGCACCGGCCGCACCAGGGGCGGCAGCGGGAACCCCCGCTGCGCCAGCCCGGCCACGTCGTCGACATCACTGCCCGGATCGAGCGTCGGCGTGTCACGGGTGGCCTGATCAGCGAGTACCGCAGAGCAGCGTAGCCAGCGAAAAGCTGCTGGTCAGCGGCTATGGGCGAGTATTGGCACGGCACACCCTGCCTGACAATGTTCGGACTCGACAGCGACGAACGGACGGGCCCCGATTCTCTCATCTTTCATGCGTAACTGGTTCCGTCAAAGGGTGAGGAAACGGTGTGGCTCGGTGAGGGCGATCGTGGCGCCGTTCAGGTCGGCAAGGCGCGCGGCAAGCGTTGCCTCGGCCAGGTGGCGAGGGAGGGCTACGCTGAATTTGAGGCCGTCAAGGGCCTTATCGTCCACGGCTGGCAGGCACAGCCGTTCCTCGATGTCGGTCAGAGCAGCCTTCCACGCCTCTGGCGTTGCATCGTCGCGCAACCGCACGAAGAACTCTTCGACGCGTTGTGCGGTGTCGGCCATGTCGCCCAGGGTAGCGATCAAGGTTGCATTGGCGCGCAGCCCTGCCCAGGTCCACCAGCGGACATCCCCCTGTGGTCCCCTCGAGATCACGGTCCCTCCCGGATGGACCACATCGGGGGCGGTCTCGCGGGCCTCGGTGAGCGCGGCCTGGGCCCGGCGGGTTAGTCGGGCTGGGGGATCGGCACCGAGCAGCACGTCTCGGATCGCGCGGCTCAGCGCGAAGGACGCACCGCCTGTGCCGGGGAAAATCCAGCGGGCTTTGCCGCCGCTGTCGGCGGGCTCCACAAAGCACCGGCGTCGTTTCCAGTCGATCCAGGTGACCCGCCAGTTGTGGCCAGCGAGCAGCAGCAGTCGGGGCCCGTCAATTTTCGCGGTGAGCAGCGCTGGATCGGTGCGGCCGATCTCCTCCCTGCCGTTCAGTACCGTGAACTGTGGCATGGCGGTGAACGCCGTCGTAAGCTCCATGAAATGGCGACGGCCGAAACGTTTTTCGGCCTCGGGACCAATGAAGAGCATCCCGCAGTCGGAGTCTAGAAACCCCTCGCGGACGAGATGCGCGACGATCGGCCGAGCGGAGGGCCCGAAGGGCCCAAGCCCCTCCCACCATTGCTCCCACAAGTTCTCGCCCACCCGATGTTCCTGGAGGCACAGGGCGAGGATCTGCTGGGCCACGATGTGGCGTGGCTCAGGTGGCGGGATGACTGGCTCCACCCAGCCACCACCCCACAACAGCAGCAGCCCCGCCGCATCCAGGAGGGCGCCTCGGTCAAGCGCTAGGAACAGGCAATTGCGCGTCGAGCCCGGCCGCCGCCCGCTGCGCCCAATGCGCTGCAGGAATGACGCGACCGTGGCAGGCGCATTGATCTGGATGACCCGGTCGAGGTCGCCGACATCGACGCCCAGCTCCAGCGTGCTGGTCGCCACGATCACGCAGTCCCGCGCGTCGGCGAACGCCTGCTCTGAGCGGCGCCGTTCGTCCAGCGACAAGGATGCGTGCGACAGGAACGCAGTCACCCCACGGGCTCGCAGCGCGGCTCCCAATTCCTCGACCAGGCGCCGCGAATCGCAGAACACCAGCCGTTTCTCGCCCAGGTGCAGTGCCGCAATGACCCGCGCCGCATTGTCCACCGAGCCGACGTAGTCAACCTGGACGTCACCCGGTGGCGGGAGCGGAACGGAAGACGCAGGCGAAGCCGGTACGGCTTGATCGGGCGCTGGGTAACTCGTCACCTCGGCAGGCAGGTCCACCCCCGGCGCGATCACCCCCGCCGCACGCTGGCCCGCCCCGGAACCCTGCAGCCAGTCCAGTAGCTCGGCCGGGTTGCCGACGGTAGCGGACAACCCAACCCGCTGCAGCGGCTGCCCGGCCACCTGGGCCAGGCGTTCCAGTACCCCAAGCAGGTGCCAGCCGCGGTCGTCACTGGCGAAGGCGTGGACCTCATCGATTATCACGGCCCGCAACGGAGCAAACAGCCGGTAGTGGTCGACCTTGACGCTGACCAGCATCGCTTCGAGCGACTCCGGGGTCGTGAGCAGCACGTCGGGCGGATCGCGAAGCAGTCGTGCCCGTACCCCTGATGTCACGTCCCCGTGCCACACCGCCGCCCGGCGGCCTACCCAGCCGCTGTATGTCTCCAGTCGGGGAAGCAGGTTGTTGAGCAAGGCCTTAAGTGGCGCGAGGTAAACGAGTGAGGGCGCTCCCCAGCCCTCCGCCGTCATCCGCGATAGCAGCGGGAAGCAGGCGGCCTCGGTTTTCCCACCGGCTGTCGGTGCGAGCAGGAGTGTGTCGTCGCCTGCGAGCAGCGGGCTGATCGCCTCGGACTGCAGTGGCCGCAGTTCTTCCCAGCCCAGTGTGTTGACGATGTGGTGGACCAGTGAGGGATGCAGGCGATCGAGGCCTGCCGTAGGCTGCCCGCCGGGTGCGCTCATACGTCTAGGTCGACGTCGTCCGCATCGGCTTCCTGCTGCTGCCGGGCGTTCCGCTCAACCTCGGTGAGTTCGCTTCCCGAGATGGTAAGCGTGTAATGCGCTCGGGGGTCGAACTCGGGGAACTGATCGACTCGGTCCAGCACCTGCTCGACCAGCTTGCGCAGGAAGATCCGGGGGGCAACGCCGACCTGGCCGCCGAGCCTGCCGGTCACAGCCTGGGCCAGGTCGGCCACGTACCCGTCATCCACGACCGACCGGACGTGGTCGGCATTGTTGGCGCCGTCCGCATACAGGTCCCGTACCGCGCAGCCGAGGGTGACCAGCTTGTCAATGCCGAATCCGGGCAGGCGGATCTGGACCGCGCGCGGGTTGTCGAAGCGAGGATCGCCGTAGTCTGTGGCAAGCCGCTGCGCGAGCGGGGCGAGCCGCTGAACCCCCTGCTGTCCGTCGTAGAAGGCAGGCGTCCCGGTGATCATCAGATACAGGCCGGGAAACCGGCCACCGTCGACCTCGTCGATCAGCTGCCGCAGCGCGTTCAGGCCCTTCTCCCGCACGTCGCTGCGCACCCGCTGCAGGGTCTCAGTCTCATCGATGGTGACTAGCAGCCCAGCATGCCCAGAGTCACGCAGGACCGTCAGCAGCCCCTGCAGGAACCCAAGGGCACCGAAATGATCAAGGTCGCCCTTGATCCCCGCGGCCCGCTTGGCCGCGGCCACGTTGGGCTGGCCGCCGAGCCAGGCGATCAGTCCCTCAGCGATGGCCGTTTCATCTGAGAGAACGGCATGCCGGTAGGCTCTCAGCGCTGCTGCGAAGGCCGGAGTCGTGCGGGCGACTGCGGCGAGCCGCTGCTCCATGAGCTCGTCGCTCCCGCGGGCCAGCGCGGCCATGTCGCCAGGGCTCGCATCCCCGGCGGCGAGCACGTCTTCTTCCAGGGTGTAGAACCAGCCGTCGACCACCTCCCGCAGGGCGCTCGCCGGGTGCGACGCTGTGGCCAGCCGCTCGGTCAGTCGGCGGTACACGGTCTCTAGCCGGTGCAGCGGTGTCTCGGTCTCGGAGACCTGGATCTCGGTGACGGCGAAGCCGTGCCGCTTCGCTCGCTCGGCGAGCCAGCGAGCGAAGAAGGTCTTGCCGGATCCGTACTCGCCACGGACTGCCTTGAACGCAGCACCGCCCGTGGCGACCGCGGTGAGTTCCTCATCGAGTGCCTTCTCGAACCGCTCCAGCCCCACCGCGAACAGGTCAAGGCCAGCTTGTGGCACGGTACCCCGCCGCAATGCGTCAATTACCTCGCGACGGCGTGCGGCGCTCACCGCTGGAGCATTCATCACGCTCCCAGGAACTGCTCGGTGAGCAGCCGGACGTTGAGTTCTACGGTGCGGCCACCGTCGGTGTCGCTGATGACCGGGTACCCGTCAACGTTGAGCAAGCGGCCTAGTTGCGCGAGGTAGCCGGCCATCCGGAACGCAGGCTGCCCGGCAAGCCCCGCGGCCACGCCCACCGGCAGTTTGCCGCCTGCCCTAGTCAGGCCGTCGATGATGGCCGCGACCGCTGCGTCGGCGGGCGCCTTACGGACAAAACCTCGCTGTGCGGCGAACCGGTCGCTGCCCACGACCCTGGCTCCCAGAGTTGCCTGCCCGGCGATCTCCCGGGCGATCTCCCCGGCACTGAATAGGGCCTCTTCCTGGGCGGGTGCCCGCTTGGCCGGCCTCCTGGCCGACGGTGCCCGGCCCGTCGGCGGCGCCTCGCCTACCTGCGGATGGACGGCTGCCTGCGGCTGGGCTGCCGTGGCGCCGGTGTTCCACCAGGTCGGCTCGTGTAGGGCGGGGTTGTCGTAGCTCGTCCATCCTTTCGGGCATGGTGCTGCCGAAGGCACAAAGGCCAGCACTGGAATGATCATCTCCGCCAGTGAGGCGCCGCCGTGGTAACCGGCCTTGCGGGGGGTGTACCGGATACGCTCGTCCCACGGCAGGACGACGGTGCCGCCTGCGGAGAGCACACGCGGGCCGCTGACCAGGACCTCACCGTCACCGGGCTGGCCCCGCCGGTACCGTGCCGATTCACTGGCGGCAGGGTGAATGCCGTCGCCCCGGTCGATGACGTGCCCGTGATCGGAGGTGAGGATCACGGGGCGCCCGGCGCCTGCGGCGGCTGACAGCAGTTCCTGCAGGTAGGTCACGTCCCGTAGTCGCCAGGTCGGAGCGCTGCCTTCCCTGCCGTCGCGGAGCGTGTCGTCGATGGTGTTGAGCACGACGCCGACGATTGCCGCGGACTCGCTGATGGCCACGCGCACGTCCTCGTTCAGCACAGCGCCAGCCCCGGCGGCCAGGCCGCCCTTGTGGAACAGCACGGCCTTGCGCCCCTGCCAGAAGGCCGTGAACCCGGCTCGTTCCTGGACCTGGGACCCGGATCTCAGCTGGCCGCATAGTAGGCTGGTGCGGGAAAAGGTGGTGGCCGACGGGAGGACCGCGAGCGCGCCCTCGCGGCCGTCAGAGTGGCGGCCGATTTCTGTCCAGATCCGGCTGCCGGTTATTTCCTCGGCCAGCTCGCAAGCGACCGCCGCGCTCATCCCGTCTACCACGATGACGAGCGGCGCCTTGCGTTCGGCAAGCGGGCGGGCGACACGGTCCAGCACGTTCTCGGCGAGCAGCAGATCTTCGGTCGGTCCGGCTACCGAGCTCCAGGTGGCGAGGCGCCCCGCGAACTCCCGGTCCAGGGCAGCCCGCTGCTCTCGTACTGCCTCGTGCAGCGATGCGTAGACCGACCGGACTCGCGGTGTCCTGGTGGTATCGGTGCTCCAGATCACCGCGAGGGCGCGGTCCACCCAGGCCCAGCAGCGGACATGCCGGAGCACGCCCTCGGATATGGTCGCGGGCGCCACGTCGGCGCCTGCTAGCCATCGGGCGAGCTGCAGCGCGGCAACACCAGCCGCAACATCGGCGGCGCGGGCGCCGCAACGCCGATGCTCGCGCAGCCGATCCAGTGCAGTCTCCGCTGCCCCGAGATCAGCCGGCCGAGGGGCGGGCAGCGCAACCGCGATCTGGTCAGCGAGTGCCGTTATCCGGGCCTCGATACCGGCGTCGAGGATCTTGCTCTCGCCAGGCAGGTCACCCGCGCCAAGCTCACGGAGGATCTGCTCCGCCCGTTCGCACATGGCCTGCGCTTCGTCCGCGTGGCCGTTCTCGCTCCACCGCAGCGTCAGCGATTCGGCGGCTTCTCCGAAAATCCGCAGGCTTGCCTCGCTAGGCGCTTGCCCGCCAAGGAAGCGCTCCTCGGCCCGAATCCGTGCCGCTGCCACCGCCTGGCCTTCGCCGTCCTTCGCGCAGAACTCGGCCGCGGCAAGGCCGAACGGGATCGCGTCGGTCACCTGTCCGGTCTGCAGCAGCCGGAACACGATCTGCGCGACCGGGCCGACTGACTCCGCTAGCCAGGCGGCCACGCCGTCTTGCTCCTCTTGCCGCAGCGAAAGGAACCGGGCCAGCTGGGTCTTATCGCGGCTCCAGTCAAGCAGGGCAGCGGCGTCGAGCCGCTCGTCCTCGCCGCCCCGGCCGAGGCGCACGGCTGCAAGCCGCTGCAGCGCGGTGTCGAACTGCAAGACGGAGCCGGTGACACGCCGCCACCCGGCGGCCGGCTGGGCGTCCAGCAGCGCCTCAGCGAGCCAGCGGAACTGGCGTCCGGTGAGACGCGGATCAAGTTTGCGAGCGCCGAATGCGTCGGCGACCAGATCCCACCGGTGAATCGGTCGTACCTCGCCGCCAAGGGCTCTGGCCAGTACTGAATTGCCGAGTTCCCGGCCATCGCAGGGGGTCAGCACTACCAGGTACGTTTGGGCCGTGCGGGGCTCGTTAATTGCGTCGAGCACGGCGAGGACGGTGCCGCAGCCCCGTACATCTGCCGTTACCTGGCCGTCACCATGCTCGATTGTTACCGTCGCCGGGCCGCGCCACTGCTGGGCGGCCCGTAGCAGCAGGAGGTGGTGGTCGCCGGACCAAGAGCCGTGCTTGTCCCGGCGGGCTGCCGCGTGCGCCAGCGCTTGCCGAAGTGTGCTCTCGATGACTGTCTTGCTGGCCTCGGGGACACTGGCCCGGGTGGCTTGCTCGGTCATCCGGTCACGATCCGCCAGGTAATGTCGAAACTCGCCCCGGGGTTCTGATTAGCCGTTTCGCGCAGTTCCTCCGCGACGGAGGCCACCTCCGCGGCCGTAACGCGCCGCTTGAAGGGAACCCTCTTTCTCGGGTCCGGGTCCGGGTCAGGGTCGGGGTCGGGGTCGGGGTCATGGCTGTCGATGAGAAGGCCGATTGCGGCCTGCTCGGCTAGGTCGAGGGCCTTTCGCAGCGGTACCTGATGTTCGTCATGGCAGGCGGCGCTGCGCAACTGATCTCTAGTCGATGCGGCGGCGTCGGCGTTTGCGCTACCGCCGTCAGCCAGTGCGGCGAGCTGATCGAGGATCTGCCACTTCAGTCGGGCCAGGCTTCCGGTCAGGTCGGCGGCGCTGTTCAGGCTGGCCCGGTAGACGGCGCCCTCACGCGGCAGATCGCTCGCCGCAAGCGCGCGCACCAGGGCAGTGGAGTCAGCCAGCCCGGTCAGCCGGTTGAGCAGGTCCGCTGCAGTCCGGGCGGTGACCAGCCGGGGGGAGTCATCAGCCAGGCCAAGAGTCGTGGTATGGCGCGCCAGCTCTGCGGCGAGTGATTCGGCGGCCGGCAACAGGCTGCCGGCTTGGCGGCGCAGTTCAGCAGCGAGTGCCTGGACGGCCCGGGCGCTGCGTACCGGGGGGCGGCCCAGGCCGAACACGCTAACGGCCCGGTCACTGGCCACAGCGAACTCCTCCTCACTCGGCAGCTCCTGGCGCCGCAGTACCATCTCCGGTGCGATCCGGCCGATCTCGGGTGACGGCAGGACCGGCTGCCCGGCCCGGAACCACGCCCGGTCCGCCTGCACCGCGAAGCAGGCGACCAGCAGGTCAGTGATCAGGGCGGGCAGGCCAGGCCGCTCATCAGCGATCCAGCGGCGGATATCGGCGACCTTCAGCTCGGCTGTCGGCCCGGCTGCCCCCGCAGCCCTGCGCTCGATGAGCAGCTTCCAGTCCTCCCGCAGCACGAGAACTTCACCGACGGTGGCGATCTGCAGCGGATTGGCGATCCGGCGCAGCACAGGCAGCTCGACCGCGGGCGCCTCCAGCCTGCCCACCTTGTCCTGTGCCGCGCGTTCCACGGCGCCGAGCACGGCCGACAGTTCGGTCTTCTTCACTACTTGCCGCTTGCCCTGGGGGTCGAAGTCGGGGTGCTTGGGGTAGACGTGGTCGAGTAGCTGGCCGCAGATCCGGGGCAGCGCGTCACCGAGCCGCAGCCCGGCAGGCGGTCTGATCTCCAGTCCGGAGTCCAGGGTCATTATGTGGTCTTCGGCTGGCGCACCGAGGTCGGCGTCGTCCGGGCTGAGTAGCCCGTAGGCGCGCTGCAGCGCCTCGCCCAGCTTGCTGGATAGCGCGGCCTTCCTGCTTTCCAGCTGGGCGCGAGCGTGGTGCCGATCATCGGCAGCTAGGTACGGGGTCAGTTCCTCCAGTCGGCTCGGCGGCTCCAGGATGTACGAGATCCGGACCAGGTCGCCAAGATCGGTGAGCCGATCGCGGGACAGGAACGAGGGCAGCCAAACCAGCGTCAGCGGAGGGTCCGGCTTCCCCTGGAGTGCGTGTACCCGGTTGCGGTCATCAGCCGGAGAATGATTGCCCTCATCGAACGGGTAGTCGATGACCACCCGGATCGCGCTGGGCAGCTCGGGCTCGAATTGGCTCTCGGCCAGATCAGGGTCGCGCACGTTGCCGAAAACCAGCTCGACGGTCCGCTCAGTACCGCGCCAGATGACAGGGCAGGTGGTAATGAATTCCCCCCGGTCGACGACTCCGAACTCCTCCCAAAGCAGCGTCCTGATCAGGCGGCGGCGGGCCGCATCGTCGTCGACGTTGATGACCTTCTGCAAGATCTCGCCGGTATCGACGCCGATCAGGGCGATCTCCACGGAGGGGTCGCCGGTCCCGGAGACACGGATCTCCCCGAATTCCCCGTTCAGCTCACGGAGGGTTCTGGCGACGAGGGTACGGTCCTGGCCGGGGATCATCGTGGCGATCGAGCCCTGGTTGAGAGCAGCGAGCCGACTCGCGGTGAGCGCGCGCAGAGCGGGAACGTTGGGCACCAGCGCGGACAGCAGCAGCGTCTTGACGATCAGGTCGTCGCCCCGGAAGGCATGACGTGACGACAGCCCGTCGGCCTGTTCTTCGGTAAGGCCGTGTTTGCGCAGCAGGTACTCCCGCACCCGCAGGTAGAACCGTTTCGCCTGCTCGAACTCATCACGCAGCTTGTCGCTGAATGGCCGGTCCCCGCCGGCCGCTAGCGCATCAAAGATCGCACCGAGCGGCATTAGCTGGCCGACGGGCAGCGTGTCCCGATAGTCAACGAGCAATTGCTGCATGAGCTTGAGCGCGGTCCGCTGCCGCTGTAGCGCGCCGGAAACATCCACCATTGCGTGCAGGAACGCAGGGCTGAACGGGTACGTCGCGCGGAACTCTGCCCGGCTCGCGCCGCCGCCCTGGGCATCGAGCAGGGCGTCCCACACCTCTGGTCTGGACCGCTCAGTCTGTGCGAATGCCTCATCGAGGGCCGTCTTGGCTGCGGCGTTCCTCGGTCGCAGCAACCGGGCCTCGACAACGACTGGCAGGTTGCTGTCTTCCAGCTTGATCCGGTCGAACCGGCCGTCCCAGTACTTCAGCGTGTCGAAAAGGCTGGCCGTCGTCGCCCCCGCAATGTCCCGGCCGACCAGGTCTCGAAGGTCCCGCTGGCGGGGCACGAAGCTGATGATCGGAGCCGGCCGCTCGTGTTCGGCCGACTCGACGAGTTTGGAGACCTTCTGGGCTTCAGCCTTGATCCTGGTCGGGTCGCCGATGTAGCTGGACAGCCAGAGCACGAGTTCGTCGAGGAACAGCACGATCGCGTCGCAGCCGAGCATGTCTCTTGCATGCCTGCTGATCTCGGCGAGGCCTTTGTCGAGGTCGATGAAGGACCCGGTAGTGCCGCTGACCGCCTGGGCGTACCGCTTGAAGTGGGTAGCGAGCAGGTCACCGGTCAATCGCTTACGCTCTTTGTCCCCGGGCGGGGCGGCGAGCGCTGCATCAAGGCTCGCCGGGTTCCAGGGCGCCTCACCCCACTCGTCATCCGGGTCCGCAGGCAGGCTGGCGATGAAGGCGTCGTCGCCCAGAGTTGCACGCAAGTCGCGGGCGTCGGCGAGCAGGCCTTCATCCCGGTAGACAACCGGCAGCGGCACGTCGGGGCGGACCCTTCGCACGTGATCAACGTAGCCGCCGAGGATCGCCGACTCCAGCGAGGCGGCTTCGATCATGTGGTAAGGCACCAGCAGGAAGGTCCGGCCCGCCAGCCAGTGATCGTGTCGGGCGACGACGTCGACCAGACCTGATCCGAAAATTAGGCCTTAGCCGGGCATGCCTTTAGAGCCGGCGGCGGTTTGCGCCGTCGGCTTCCCGGCGCGGAGCGCCGGCCGGGGTGCCGGATGGGGGTTAGCTGGCTGTGGCGATGG